>RRZT010237289.1_pt1 | contig 21773 bp, 28 predicted proteins | sample 2165551 | NCBI WGS metagenome assembly RRZT01 (sample SAMN10456910, study PRJNA506462) | wastewater metagenome | biome: wastewater; feature: sludge; material: wastewater sludge; isolation source: wastewater sludge with Escherichia coli K12::gfp cells carrying plasmid... | place: USA: Moscow, Idaho... | reverse complement strand
GTTGAAAACACATTTGCCAGATTAAAGCATCAACGGGCTTTATCGAGTCGCTACGATAAGCTATTAAACAGCTATATTGGGACAGTTGCACTTGCTTGTGGATTGATTTGGTTGAAATTATGAATGTTCAACAGACCCTAAATATTTTATTTAAAACAAGTAAAACTACATTAGATATTTTTGATAAAGTCCAATTATTTCGTAACCTTACTTTTGGAAACTTTATATTTGAAGAAAGATAATACATGCGGTCCGAGGATACCGAATAAAAAACCAGCATAAAATGAACCAAGTGTTATTTTTCCAGGAATAGCATTATCTATTGTCAAATTGTAAGCTATAGCTCCCACGAATAAAAAAATGAAAAAAGACAGCAAAAATGCAAATACCGGCGGAAATATGGAAAAATATTTTTCAATATCTTTCTTTGCTAAATCAACCTCTTTTTGACGATTATTATGAGCAATTTCAAGCGTTTTTTTAGCTGTTTCAAGAACATCATTTGCCTTATTAATTAGGCTTTGTGATTTTGATTTAGTAATATTAGCTACTTTTGATTCTGCTTTGGATACTGCATTTGTTTTTTTCTCAATTTCTTCTTTATATTTTTCAAAAACATCATCTATATTTTTTCTCTGTTCAAGCATGATATTTATAGATTCAGTAAAAAATTTATAACACATGGGAAGAAGAAAACCAAAAACTATAGTCATAACCTCGATTGGTCTGCCATCTGATAGATCAATACAAATTATGACTATACTTAAACTTATACAAAAAATTGACTCAGCAATTAAAAATCTTGCTTCAGTACTTAAATTTTTATGCCAGGCTTTTATTCTTTTCCAAATATTAACCATAACTTATTCCAGTGAACATACTATTGAATATAAGACCAAACCCATTTGGTTTTGGTGTCGCCCTGACTCTTCATTTGGGCTAGAAGCCGCTGCCTTGGAATAATCCACTCTAATGCATTGCGTTCTACATTCATTTTTTTCGAGGCACTAGCAAAGAAAGTTTCATCGATGCCCAATATGATTTTTGAAGCAGTTGAGCTGATAATATCTTCAGGATATTTCTCTGGAGATTGAGCTGCCGTGATGAGCTGAAGTCCAAATTTTCGGCCTTCCCGAGCAATCAAAGTGAGAATATTCTCTGGATCATCATCCATAAAAATTGGAGCCTCATCAATAATTAACGTCCGCCTAATTTCGTTTGTTTCGCCGAGTTGTATGCATTTTTCAAATACTTCGGCACAACGAAACAGGACAAAAAGTTTCCGCTCTTCAAGGCCCAAAGCTTTAAGGTTGTAACGCCATACATTTGCCTTCTGATCAAAGGGAGGTGTTTCGCTCTTAAAAATACCGACACTGTACAGATTCTCCAATTTATTCAGGACGCTCAATAAAACATCTGCAGAATTGTACTTCATTAAATCGTCGATTTCTGAGCCTGATGAAATGGAATTAGCATATTCTGTATAAGTTGAAATTGCCTTGTCCCTTGCTTTGTTGAACTGCTCCTCTAATTTATCATCAGCAATCAAATCATTTCCCGATTTGAGCATTTGCAGTTTTTTTCGCTGCAAAGAATGAGCTGCTTTTTGGGCAATGTCCAATTTGACCATTGAATTCTGGTTAACACCCATGAATACTGACCGGGCAATAAATCTTGAAGTGCGCAGTACATCTTCAAGATTGGGATTACGCTTATTGATGACTTTAGGAGGCCATTTGGATATGGCACCTTGATAATCTGTCACGTTTACCCACCAGGCTTTGGCTGCTGAGTCAAAAGAAGCACCCAATGCCTTGGCATCGTCTTTCTCTTCGAATGGTACATTCAAATATAGGCGTCCATCGGAAGTGGAGAACATATGCTGCTCGTCTTGATCATAGGTCCATGTTGCTGGGTTTTCTTCATCGAAACCAAACTGGTGGTAGGTATCCATAACAAGATTCCGCAAGACGCCTTCTTGCTTGTCTCCCAGCATCCGAGAAGTTTTGTTGATGGTGTTAATAAATGCACGTAGCTTCTTCCGAACTCCGCCATGGTGAGGATCTGGATTTACAAGAAATGGATTTAATCCGTATTTTGTCTGTTCTGAAAACAAAACTGTGCTTGCATTATCAATATTGATATCTGCATGTACATCAAAAATTTCAAATTTATGGTTCTTTGCCTGTGAAGGAGAGTACGAATCTAAAAACTGACTAATAAGTTTTCGTAAAGTATATGTTTTACCAGCGCCACTTGTACCAATAATAGCAATATGAGGATTGACAACTTTGTGTTCATCCCAGTAGACCGGCTCTTTAGAACTAGCTGACACACCTAATTTGAATTGCATGCTTGTTATCCTAGAATAGAGTCATTAATATCAAAAGATGAATTTATAAGATTATAATAAAAAAAATATAAATTTATTACAAATTTTTTTATAAAAATTATATAATTTTTAAAATTTTCAATTATTTTTAAGGTCAAGGTAAGACAATTGGCTTAAGGTGAAAAGTCTATGAATATTCAGACTATAGCGGTAACAACTGCAAACAGTTACTTCAAAAATGGTGACTTAAAAGGCTACAGAATAGTTAAGACAGCTGCTACTGATTTATTTTCTGAAACTGGTGAAGCATGGATGTTAGAGCTAATTAGCAAAGGCAATAATCGCCTGCTTTTAGGAAAAACAATGGATAACAATGATATTCGTTTATTTAAATCCTTAAAATCAGTTGTAAATACCTTAGAGAAAATTGGCTTTAAGGTAACAGAATTAGGATACGAGGCAGGAAAGTAAATGGACGAATATTCAAAGTTATTAGCACTATCTAATACATTCCAGCTTGTACAACAAGCAGCTTATAACACACGCCTAGTTGAGCATGCTAGAGGCAATAATATTGAATACAATTTAATAAAAAAATTAGAAACGATATCTAAAAATTTTAAAAACTTAAAAAAATCAATACCTGAAAGCAGGCAACCAATAACAGTCGAATTGCACAATACCCTAATGCAAATCGCACTAAATTTAACGCTATCAACCCCTGATTCTGATCTACAGAATTTTCTGCCTGACGAGGCATTGCTGAGCCAGGAAAGCAACCTAGCAAATAACTTTTCGCTATCTGAAAAGTTTCAAGCGGTCTTATTGTATTCTGATTTACTTGATGTCTTACAAATTTGTAATATTAAAATTGATTCAAAACTTTTTCAGCAACTCAATGAAATAAGTGAAATATTGGGCTATAGAACCAAAGAAATGCTCTCACTCGTAAGTAATGAAAATGACTCAAGACAATATGATTTTTTGTACAAACGAATCCATGCTTCATACATAAATTTGTTTAAAACGATTTTTTATGAACGCTTAAATGCCTATCAATCTTCATCATCTAGTGGTGGCCCATCTTTGGAATTAAGGGTGGATTCTCCAGCAGGCTTGCATGAAATAGAAATTGAAAATGAAGGGGACCATTTTTCACCCGATGACTATTTGGATACGAATTTTGATGACTTCACCCCAGAATACGAATCTGAAACTGAGGAGGTAATTCCCAATGGGGAAGCTGATTCAGACATTGGGGAAAAGCCAAATATTGCAGATATTTTTTATGAATCTGTAAATCAAAGTTTAAACATGCTAGAAGAAACTAAACAGTATATGGATATGCTGAATAACACTGGAGGAAGTAATGTTCAAAACTCACAAATTTAAAATTGATTCAAAATTCAGCGAGCGATTCATCGAGACAGTCATAAAAAATAAACAAAAAAACGAAGGTTTCAACTTAACATACGCTGGATCGGAAGGGGTTGATGCCGCAGATATGAAGCTAATTACCCTCGAAGCCGATGAAGTGGCGCTTATCACAAGAGAGTTTGTTCTGCTTGCTGCAGATGTTAAAGCTCAAAAACTTGGTCAAAACCCAAATTTTGCCAAGTATAGGTGTGAAGTTCTGGGTGATTCAAATATAAAAATCAAACCAATTGGGGAGCCTAATTGGGATTACATACTTGGCTTACCTATGCTATACGACACCATTATCAATGATTTATGTGGTTCAGATAATATTTTGAAGTTTTATGAAAGGACTTTGCAGCAAGTTAAACCTGACTTTTCATTTACCCAAGAAACCTCTGTTCAGAAGTACACATTACAAAATGATATTAATTTATCAATATAAATAAATTATTTTTTTAAAAAAAGATATATAATTAAAAAAATAGAGCAGCATTTATAAGGACACTGAAATGAATCATGATATCCAGCTTGGAATGAGGGAATTTGCGGTTTCATTGCTACAAGATTTGCAAATTGAACCGGCGTTGCTTGAGAGTTATCAAAATTTTATTTCTGGTGTTCGGACCCATGATATTGATGGAGAACCTAATCACTTGTGTCGATTAGTTTTTCCGCTAGATTCACAAAAAGTAAAAACACTAACCATAACTGATGACATAACAGATTCTGAACAAAATATTTCTTTTGACGTATCATCTGTGATCGCAGGAAATATCGCCTATTTTTTGGTGAATGTTGATAGCGTACACACACATGTAACTGATAAAGAAAACATGGTTCAAGATTACTTTTTTAATTATGTGTCAGATGATTCTTTGCCCTGTGATGGTTATGTTCATGACATTAATGATTGTAAGAAGTTTTTTGATGCCATTATCAAGGCTTGCGGCCTTGAGACACACATCTTGGAAGAATAAATAATGTCTAAACTTGGAATCAATCAATCTCGCTCTCGATTAAACAATTTAATTGAGGTCCCTTCTTTATATGGTCAGAAAAAGTTGTCACTAGCAGGCAAAGGGCGATGTTACTACGATTTTTTAGATGGTGTAGAGAAGACAATTCCGTTGATTTTCGAGCTTCATGAAGTTAACTCCTTGGGATCTTTTGCCCACTACATTAATGTTTCAAAATCAGGGGACTTATTCAAGGCTTTGTACCAATTTACACAAATCCACCATCCGGAAAGAGTTCGTGATGTTCTCTACTTGGCAAGAATGATTTGGATGGCCAACAAACAGGGTATCAGTCACATTTTCAGTGAAAATGTGTATTTAAGCACTCATAATCAAGTATTGGAGCTTGAAGCCCTATATAGAGATGAACACAGTTTATTAGAAACTGTAGTGGCCGCTAAAGAGGCAAAGTAGGAGCAAGATATGGCTGGTAAAGTTTTGATGATTGCGGAAAAAGAATCATTGGCCAAACAAATAGCCACTGCATTTGGAATTTCAAAATTATCAGATAAAGGCAAGTTTTATGAAAACGATGAGGTTGTTATCGCGATGGCAAGTGGCCATCTTTACCAACTAAAGCCAAAAAGTAAAATACTTACATTGCCTTATTTACCTGAAGCCTTTGAACTTCAATATGAGCCGATTCCAGAAAAGCAATTCTTAATTAGCACTTTAACCAAATTGCTAAGACGAGGTGATATTGCCGAAGTATGCAATGCCTGCGACCCTGGGAGAGAAGGCGAATTAATTGGTTCCGCAATCATAGAGAACGCTGATATTCCATTCTCAAGAGAAACCCGTCTTTGGGCAAGCTCACAATCACCTTCAGCCATAAAAGCAGCATTTCAAAAGCGAAAAGATGCTTCCGAATATCGAAATTTGAGGGCTGCTGCCAAAGTGAGGAACAGAGGGGATCTGGTATATGGGCTCAATGCCAGTAGAGCGGTGACGCAATTATTCCGACGAAAAACTGGATCCCAAGAGAATTATTCTGCCGGCCGTGTGCAAACACCGACCTTAGCCCTTGTCGTGGATCGCGAATTAGATATTAAAAATTTTGTGGCCACACCCTTTTGGAATGTGAATTTGAATTTGTCGGTAGACGATAAAACAACTCAATTCACCTGGAGAAATTTGAAAAGTGTTCCTGCACCTATTCAACCTGATCTGACAAATAGTGACTCAGATTCAGAGGACCAAGCTGATGCCAAAATTGAGCAAAATGCCCTGGCCTCTCGAATTGAAACACTTGAAATAGCAGAAGCAATAAAAACAAAAGTTGAGCATGCTTCTGTTTCGTATGCTGATATTGTACAAACCGAGAAATCCAATTTAATACCAGCGCCAAAATTATTTGATGCGACAACATTACAGGCCGAAGCCGACCGTGTATTAGGTTTTGAACTCAGCAAGACGATGAGTGTTTTGCAGTCACTATACGATTTAACATATGTTTCATACCCACGTACTGAAAATACGCAGATTGCCATAAGTGACAGAGATGCTGTGCTATCGGCATTCAAAATGTTAGCTGGGCACAGGACCTATTGTGATATTGCTTCAGAAGTTCTTAAGCATGAAGAAGAGTGGGTTAGCTTGACTAAAACCAGAATTTTTGTTCAAGAAGATAAACTTATTGATGGCCACAGCGCCATCATTCCAACAGATGTACCCGTAACAACAACGCTCACACCAGATCAAGATGCTTTATACAGTTTAATTGCAAAACGATTCATTGCTGGTTTTTATCCACCAGCAGAGGTGCTAATTACCGAGCAAATTTTGACCATAAATGGCGAAAAATTTGTGGCAAATGGGCAGATTTTAAAAGTGAAGGGATGGAAGGAAGTATTAGAAATACCAACTTCTTCAAAATCACCACTACTTGCGGAAATTAGGCCTGATTCTGTTTTAAAAATCAAGGAAGTGTCTGTTCAAAAGTCATCGACCAAGCCGCCTCAAAGGTATACAGAGGGTAAACTCAGTGAAATGATGAAGCGCCTTGGTTTAGGGACTGCGGCTACTAGGGCCCCGATTGTCAATGGACTAAAAGGTGCTGGGATTAAAACAACCAAAGCAGCCTATCTACAAAAAGATGGGAAATACATTGCTCCCACTGAAGCCGGTTATTCCTTGATTAATTTCTTACAATCAAACGGATTGAGTTTGGTGTGCGAGCATGAATTCACATCGCAATTTGAAGAGAATTTATCGGGTCTAACAAATGGCAAACTGACTGAAACTGAAGCCAAAGATTTTATTTACCAACAAGCGGTAAGAGTCGTTAATACCCTTAACAGTGTCACTCAAGAGGTCCCAGAGTATAAAGTAGTGCTAGGACAGTGCCCAAACTGTAAAAACGATGTGGTAGATACAGGATCATTAAAATGCTCTTGTACCAAATGTGAATTTTCGATGTACAAAAAGGTTTCAGGCACCACTCTTTCTGTTGATCAATTGAAAGAACTGCTATCAAGCGAGAAAAAAACGCATCAAATAATCAAATTCTATTCTGAAAAGCACAAAAAATCATTTGAAGCATATTTGTGTTTGCAGTGTTCTGATGGCCAGTGGGCAGTTAAATTTTCTTTTGATAAGAAACAATATGGAACATGTCCTCAATGCGGTAATGGCCAAGTGGTGACCACATATGAGACCGCAATTGGATGCAACGCAAACTGTGGCTTTGGAATTTCAACCAAAATTGCAGGCCATAAATTACCAGAGACCCAGATTAATAAACTTATCTGTAGTGGCAAAACAGATGTAATCACTCAGTTTCACAGTTCCAAAAAAAATTCCACTTTCTCTGCAAAAGTGGTCCTTGAAAAAGGAAGTGAAGGGAAGCTGAAAACTGTGTTTGAGTTTGAAAATAAAAAGACAAGGTGATTGTTAAATGTTAGCAAAAATAGATTTGGAAAACATAGAAGCTGAAGGCAACTCGATATCGTTAGCTGACAAAATTTCTGAAATTTTCATGGAATTTAATGCTTCTTTGGACATTGATAACTGGGCTGAAGTCAAAAAAATAGCCACAACGGAAACAATGCTGTTTAGCACCTTGGCATCCGAATACTTAACGGATGTTCAAGAGAAAATGAATCAAATTATTGAGAAAATGGAGCGGGATAATCATTTGAATTTCAAATTTGGGATACCTTTTAACCCGATTACTCAAGCAATGTACACAAACAGCAATTTTGTTCATTTGCTGGTAGAGCAGCATCGTCTTGGATATGCCGAATCCAGATGGTTGCTTGAGAGTGAAATTAATGATTTCGGATTTAAGCTAAAACCAAATACTGCCCCTGTTCGTTTATTGGTGTGGAATCGCTCTGATTTATTCAACGATAAGAAAGAAACTGAAAATTATGCTTTTTTTCTGAAGTTCTACAATGTGGAACAAATTCTTGATTTTCCTTTAGAAGCCAAAGCGTATATCAACATCGATCCGGATGATGCAATCGCACAACTCATGGAAGTTGTAGATGAATATGGTATCAAAATAAACAGACTTGGTATTCCATTTAATGATGATGAGCAAATTTCATGTGTTGATGACGTTCTCTACATTTCTAAACCAACATTACCGGACAATACTTTGTATTGCTCCTCTCTCAATAGCAAAGAATTTAAAGGGGCTGAAGTGGTGGCTTTATTAGAAACCATTTTACAGGTGGATAAAGAGGCTCACCACTCTTCCGATGATGAACTGAATATTTTAGGCCATGTTTTCGGACAGTCTATTGCAAGCCACTTGAAGCTGCAGGATGGTGATAAACAGTACAAAGGGAGTTACTACCTTCTGAAGCAAATAGCGGGTAATAAGAAGCTCACAGAGGGTCTAGTGGATCAAATTATCATTAAGCACGATGCTGCCCTGGATGGATTAAGAAAAATCAACTCTACGGTTCCGTTTTCGATCTATTCCTTGATTAAAGATTCAACTTTACTTGAGCGCCAGGAAATCAGGGCTGTTTTATTAAATAAGGCCGTCGATTTCTATAATACTGGTGCCATTCAAAAGATCATTAGAGAAGTGAGTTTAACTGCCAATCAAAAACAAGAGTTTTCTTATATGGATCGCTTCATGAACCAATTAAAGACTCAGTTTCAAAATGAGCCTGAGCTTTTAAGTGATTTGATTGAAGACCGGTTACCACTTTTAGAAAACGCTTTTAACCAGCTAATGGACAGTAAATCCTCTATGGCAGGTGACGTATCCACGGAGGAATATTTCCGGGCAGTTACTTCAAGCCTGGTTAATAGCTTTCATACTCGAATAAAAAAATTGAATGTGCTTGAAAGAGACTGGATTGCACACCTCCAGTCTCAAACTGATTTGTGCCAAAACATGGCCACACGCGAAGAGAGACTGACACGAGCTCATTTAATTAAAAAAACAAATGAAGAAGTGAATGCGTTCTTTGATTTAAGCCTAGCCAGCAACCAATTTGTTGCCGAAAAAATTGAAGAAAACTATTTAAAAATCAAAAATCAATTGAATTAAATAGGGGGCCAGTATGGACAGTACTTCTGAGAAGACTCCATATGAAATTGCTGCAGAACTTTTACAATTCGTAAGCCCAGATGTCGATAGACGGACATGGGTTACTATTGGGTCTGTTTTGAGGTATGAGCTATCTGAGGTCGATGCCCACTCACTGTTTAGGGAGTGGTCAGAAGGAGGTGAAAAGTTCAGCCCTCGTGATTTCAATACCACTTGGAATAGAATTCGTCCTGGTACCGCAAAAATGGCAACGCTGTTTCACCATGCTAAAGAAGGTGGCTATAGAGGGAAAGCGGCAAATATTTCTACAGAATATTTGCAACAGAGGGCAATAGAGCGGGCAAAAGAGCTTAAAACTTCAAATGATCAGCTTGAACAAGAGCGAAGGATTGCGAGAAGAGATGCGCAACGATTTTGGGGGTATTCACAGAAGCCTAAAAATGATCATCCGTATTTGGTTAAAAAGAAGATTGAAACCCCATTAGGAATTCGTGAGTTCACCTCTCGAAAAGGAACCAGGTTTCTACAGATTCCTTGTTTCAACAAAGACGGTGTGTTGATGAGTTTGCAAAGCATTAATGAGGAAGGTGGAAAGTACTTTCAAAAGGGGGCCCAAATAATGGGTGGCTCCATGAGCATAGGGAAATCCAGCGCCAACAAAGAATTGCCGGTTGTGATTTGTGAAGGATGGGCTACGGGAATGTCTTTGCACAAGGCAAGTGGCCTACAAACTGTTATTGCATTTAACAGTATTAATCTTCCCAATATTGTGAAAAATGTCCGTGAGGCCTATCCGGAGAGACAGATTATTATTGCTGCGGACAACGACTTTGAAAATAAAGCAGGAAATGTGGGTGTTAATGCTGCCGAAGAAGGCTCAAAACGGATAGATGAGAAAAATGTATTTATCATCAAACCTGAGTTTTCGGAAAATGAAATTGAGGCATTTAGAAAGCAAAATAACGGCATTCCTACCGATTTTAATGACATGGATGTGTTCTTTGGCGAAGATGTACTATTCAGTAGGGTCCAAGCTCAGATTGAGGCCAACATCCAATCCAAATCGAATGAATTATCGGCAAATTTGTAAATTTAAAAGGGTTAGAATAATGCACAAAACAATACTGGGAACACTTATAACGCTTGTATCTTTGACAAATTTAGCAGAAGCAAGTGGTGTTGTAACCGAAGCATTGGACTGTAAGAAAAAAATGAATTTTGCTACGGTAAAAAGTAGTCTTGATAGCTTGGTAAAGCCCAGTAAAGATGACGGAGTATTGGTTTATTCTTTAAAGCAACCTTTAAAGTATGGCAATGCTGAATTGTCAAAAATTACATTGTCAGATTCTACAATAATAGGCGAGCTGAATAAAAATATTGGCTATAAAAAGGCAATAAAACTTTTACCAACTTCGAGTGCCCTTGCAAATGGAAAGCGCGAAGAGTCTGAACAACATATGTTTTGGAAAGGTTGGACAGTTAAGTCCTGGGATGTGAATTTAAAAGTACAAGACAGTGAATTAGACAATAACACATTTATAGAATGCACTTGGTGGCGGCCATGAGACTTATATTTCCTCTTCTTGTGTCATTAGCTGTCGGTGTAGCTTATGCAGATTCAGGCTCCTGTTTGGTTGATCCATTAAAAGGGATTTTGGTATCAAGTCAGTACGGTAAGGTCAGAGATAAATTAGGTGGTTCTGTTCACCAAGGGTACGACTTAGTAAGCGTTGGCAGTAATGCCAGTCGCAATATTTACGCATCTGCTGAAGGAGAGATTGTGTTTGTGGGTTTTCGCGGGGGGGCATATGGAAACATGATTGTGATCAAACGGACAAACGCTGGAGCCCAAAACGGAAATCTTATTTTACACAAACACGTTAAGAATTCATTTAAAGTAAAAAAAGGCGACATCGTAAAACCTGGCCAGCATATTGGGTATTATTCGGGAACAAAAAATTCTAGAACTGATGACTCAGGATATGCTCCTCATCTACATTTTGAATATATGGCAGAAAAAAATAATGCCCAACAATACGAATATCACCAGCATAGAAAAACTGTAATTGGCAAGTTCGCTAATCACAAAGGCAAGGGATTTGGAGACAGGGTAGCCATGGCATTTTCTAGCTCAAAGTATTATACAGATCCCACTCCATATTTATGTAACGACTGGAAAATGCAATATCCAAGTGAAACTGGTTTTGGATTTAAAACAGTTCGAGAACAGTACAATTTTATACTTGCAAAATTAGGCAAAAGTGGTTTTGAGGTTGGGGGTGTTCCTAATAATGTTGTGAATGGATCTGCACCTGGAACAGAAGAATATTCAATTGCAATGGGCTGCGCAGCATTAGAACAGGCCCTTTTATCACCAAACACGGGAAGTGATGGCAACTCAGGAGCTTCAAGTCCACAAGGGGCATCTAGCCCACAAAATGCAGGAACTTAAGAATTTTTGATTCCAAATAAAGCCTCTTGAAAAAGAGGCTTTATTTATTAAACTTTTTGTAGAAAAGTTTATTGGTAGGTAATGGCAATACAATTAAATCTTCACTATTGGTATAAATGTCATCCGATCGAGTTTCTCTGACGTGAGGTTGGACCACAACGATGTTTTGCTCTGGATGTACTATTAACACGCCAAGTCTTTGCCGAGAGGTCTTCTGCCCATTGCGATGGATGTACGCACGATACTGAGTGCCAGTTTCTTCGCGCACCTGGATATAATTACAATGGTGCAGTTTGCACGCTAAGGCAACATCAATTTCTATAGATGCAATTCCATCAAGCATTAGAATTTTTGATGAGTATCCTTGATTTGAAAGTTCTATCAATATTTTTTCTGCATTTGAAATTGCAAAGTCACGGGAAGCTGAGTTATGTGGGTCATATTTCTGCGACCAAATGGAAAAAGCTTCAGTTTCACCTGGTCGTAATGCCTTTGAAGAAACCGCTGTATCTGTGGTTACATTTATTTGATGAACATCGCGGGCCACAAATTGAGGAGTATTTGGAAGTGGTTTTCTTCGTTCAGGAAAAGTCAATTTATAGAGGCACTCATATTTGTCCATCTCGTGATTAAATTGCTCCAGGTCATCTGAGCTGTTAAGTCTCAAAATAATATGAAGATATCCAAGTGACGGGGCATGTGAGCTCTCCAATAAACTTTGCAATTTATCGTCTTGGCCAAACAAGGTTTCAGTGGATTTGGCCAATAATTTAAAAACACAGTTTGATTGTTTATAAAAGTCCGACCATTGTTTCACGATAATTTTCTCATAGGCTATTTACCTATATATTCTCACGAAATACTCAGAAACACAAAGGGAGCCATAAGGCTCCCTTTGTGCTGCAAATAACTAAAAGTTGGGACAATTAATTTATCTGCAAATGACATTTAAAGATATCCAATCATTAGGCGACGACTGGCATGCGGTCATTATAGATTTAAGTTATTTTAAAAACAAGGATTAAAGGAGATTAAATAATTGTGAATTTCCCATTTTCGGCCTGTCGTTTGTAAAACGTAGCTAAACTTCTGCTGTGTTTACAACCAAATTTACCCCTCGCATGTAAATAAGACATATGCCACAGTGCAGCTTGTGAACCACATTTTTGAGCTCTATTAAGAAGCTCTAATCCTAATTTTGAATCTTTATTTTTGAAAAAAGCATCTAATGCATAAGTATATATAGCGTGTGGATGATTAAGCTTAAAAGAGATTTGGCGCAAACGTTCAGCTAAATCTAAATTTTGTCTTAAACCCATATCTCCAAACTGAAAAAAAAGAGATAGAGTATAGATTGCACTTGGATGTCTTAATTTAGCAGCAGTGCATAAGTTGCTTAAATATTGATGTACGTGCTCATGCTTCAAATCGATATTTAACGCAGCTTGATAGTGTTGTTCAGCCTTCTTTCCCATTCAATTTTCCTTGTTAATATTGCTAGGAGTCAACCAAACTTTGTAACACAACCATCAACTATCAGTATGTGTACACCGGTACTTGTTCTCCAACTGCGCTTGGTCTTGCAGTTCCCTTAAAAGACAAAATCGGTTGTAAACATGAAATAGTTACCTGCCCATTTTGAAAATTTAACTGAGCTTTAGAATTGTCTGCTTTTGCATATCTGCCATTCCAAGAATCAAATTCAAAACCTGCTGATTTAGCCAAAATTGAAGGATTAGCGGATTCAGGCAAAACAGCTGAATATTGGTAATAGTCCTTGTTCAGCTCACCCATATATTTACTAATGTAAACACGCTCAATTGGTTGGTTATATACGAATAACGTGTTGGGTAAAAATGTATATTCGCCAATATAGCTGTCCCTGCGATTAAAAGTGTTATGGCCATTTAATTTATACATTAGAGGAACAAGTTTGGACGGCATTTCACTTGTTTCACAAGTAAGAATTTTTTCTATTTGACGGGCAGTAGACGATTGGGCCTTTCTTTGCTTTTCGGCTCCTGATTCAGCTACAGCAAGCATAGGAATTGAAATTCCAAGTAGAAGAAAAAATGAAGTTTTATTATTTAACATAATGCATTTCCCAGGTTAATTTTTGAATTGCTGTCTAAATATAGAAGGGTACAAGGGATTTGGCTCTATCCATAGACCTAATCTTTGATTTTTTGCATCGGACTCTAGGGCGTTGTATTCAGGATCCGTCACGAATTCTTTATAAGCCCATGCAAATCCATTCGAGACCATGATCTTATTGATATTATTGTTTTCAAAAAATATCTCTCCAATATTTCGTCCATACTGATCTTGCCCCGTAACCTTAATTACGACATGTTTATTGTATATTAGGGAAGACAGCGCATTTTTAGATGAAGTGCCAAAGCTTTGTTTTTTTTCCGGTGCATCGATTTGAGATAAGCGAATTACATGAGTGGACTTATTAGTATCTGTACACTTTATGGTATCCCCATCAGTAACGGCAGTCACCAGGCACGATATTTGAATTGGCTCGGGCTGATTTACTTTTGGGCATGCAGAAATCAAAAGCACTAAAGGGATTAGTGTAAAAGATTTAAATAAGCTCATAGGAAGCCTTTAATAACAGCCAATACAATAACCAATGCAATTAAAGAAATTCCAATTAATAAAAACCAGAAATGACTACCAAACAGATAAGGATACTTTTGGCGCTCTTCATCTTCCAATCTGGAGAAGGGAGGGAGCATTCTGTTTGCTGGAATTTTGTTGTTTTGAATGGATTTCCATAGAAGCAAATATGTATTTAGTACGGAACCTGCTGCAGTAGGTGTTATTGCACTGTGATTTGCAATCAAGTCTAATAGTTGAAAGTCAGGCTCATGTCCAATGCCTGTAATGATATATGCCGAATTTGTATTTATTGCCTTTATAACCTCAGGGTCATTAAATGCAGTCATAGTATTATTATCATCACCAGTACCGCCCCTAACTATTGCAATCACATCAGCGGTGGAATTATTGACCGCATCGGCAAGCATTCTCGCAGAGGTGATATTGATTTTGTTACTTCTGAATTCAGCGCCAGGGTATTCTTCAAAATCTAATTGGTTTTTGAAATCTAAATCAGTGACGCCATTAATGGGTGAAATGACCTCAATTAGTAAAGTATCAGAAAAAAATGGAAACAATTGAGAATAAGGCAATTTAGGCCGTAATTCGGAAATAAATTGGAAAATTGTTAACGCATTATCAGAGGGCTCAATAGGAAGGCCATCAATATGGATTTTTGACACTTTAAATATTGGGTAAAAATAAGACTGACTGTTTTTAATCTGATTTATAGATGGTCTGCCTTTAAGAATGACTGGTGCCTGTTCTGTTAATTGCTCCAACATTTCTATAGGCAATTCTAATTTAATTGAGTCGCCATTTTTGTCCTCCAAGAACACGCCCCAAATGGTTTTCCAGGACTTAGAATTCTCATACCTCTGCATATTAGATTTAGCTTGGTCTAATCCTCTAATTGTTCCACGAACATAAATCTCTTGAACTATGGTTGAAGGTCTTGATTGCAGGAATGCTATTTCTTTATTCATTTCTAAGCATAAGTCTGCGATTGGCTCAAATACAATTGGGTCAAGCTGGGAGAATGATTCTATTGATTGAATTTCATAAGCCATTTTGAATTGAGTAATTATTTTTTAATTTATAAATTATAATACTTTTCAAAAAAAAAATATTAAAAATTTTCATATTTTAGAATATACATATTGTATAAATTTTCTAATTTGTTATAATACTGCCTATAACTTATATTATAGGCAGTAAAAAAGAAGCAAAAAGGGGATATGTTGAATTGAATTGAATACTTTTGAACCACCACCTTCGGTGAGGCTTACGATGAAACCAAATTTAGATGATATTGTAGAAGCACGAGTAGTTGCACTGGAGTTAATTAAAGGCTACTTGAACGGCAATCACTCACCAGCTAATTTGCAAAGAATAATTCGAACTGAATATTGGGGTGGGTGTTCGACAGACCTTCATTATGTCGTCTATAGCAGAAAAATCTCAGTCAGTAATACAAGTGCAATGCGTCATGAAACCAAGAAAGGTGGGCACACCTTTTACATTAAAGATCTTATAAAAGAAATTGAATTTACTGATAAGCAAATGTGCCTAAATTTCTGATGGCCACAGCATGTAAAATACCCAGATATATTTTCATTGTGAGGTGAAACATGGAGCTAAGTCGCGAAGATATCAAAAATATTTTTGATGTCGATATTGCATTTGGAACTACAAAATGCATGCCCGAAATTGAAGAAATACCGAAAGAATTCTTCCAAGGCAATCTATATACTACACTTGTTGATGCGATTTTCTTTGGCCGCCCTATCCCATCATACTCATTTGAGGTGACACCTCACTTTGATGACGCAACAATACTGGAAGATATGCCGCGATTTGTTAGAGCGCATTTGGTTTCGAGATCATGCGGTCATGAGCACAAAATTGCCGGAGTGGCATTCTTAATCAGCCAAGTTATGCAAATCACTAATCAATAACAGCCTCACAGCTGATAAAAGATACTGAAATTGGGCAATTAAAGAGGAAGTGAAAATGTTACTTGAAATTACAAAAATCTATTCAAGCAATGATTTATTACCACAAATGGCTCATGCAGTTGATTATGACTTACCCAAAGTTAACAACAAGCTGTTTAACCAAGCAATAGCAACATATGCAAAACATTTAAATTGCAATACATCAGAAATCGCATTTCTAGATCCAAAAATTAATGAAAATCAAGAATTTGTGGTGGATGTTTTTTTCTCATTCAATGTAACTCTCATAAATGCTTTAAAACGTACTGGCAGTGTTTGGTATAACCCAGAAAATAAATCATGGCGTTTCACTCCTAAAGGGGTTGCAGATAAAAGCTTGGGTGAAGCTGTTGCGTCATGTATCAAATATGCGGTTTATTTCGATAATTCAGGCTCAAAATTATATGAAAACATGAATATTTGAATCAAATATTTGGGGTATTTACTCATTTATTTTTAAAAAAGCAGTAAAATACTTCTGTTTTGTAAAAGACAATTTTATTTATTAATTTTTTAGGACCTGAAGGATGAATTTAAAATTACTAGGTACGGTCGCGTCTGTGTTTATTCTTGCATCTTGTGCACAAATGCAAGCAGGCTTAGAAACCACTATGAACAATATTGGTAACGATTTCAAAAATGCTATGAAGCCTGGTCAATCGACTGGTTCAGCACCTAAGTCCGCAGGCAAACGAGGGACATTAACAGTTGATGAATGCAAGGCAAGTAAAGGTAAAACCAAACAACAAATGGAGAGTTTACTGGGCCTGAAATTGAATGAAACAAATTCATCCGGTTATACATCTTTCTCTGAAATGTACAACCTTGAAATTCGTGGTGTGCAATCTCGCTATGGAAACAATTTTGGTGTTTGCAGCATTCAGATTAATTCTGATACCAACCGTGTTGTGACCTATTCAATCGTCCTATAATAATTGAATGCCGTGTTCAGCACTGAATGCGGCATCTTTTATTAGAATGTCGGTTTTTAGGTGTCATACCATGAGAATTAAGAATTATATAGATGACAGTGAGTTATATTTTTTGACTCCTATGAGCCATAAAACATTGAAGTCTTGGCTACACTCATACGAACCATCCAAGGCAACCCATGTTACTTATAAAGCAGTAGTGAACAGATTATTATCTTTTTTGGTGGAAAGCCAAATATCACTTGAAAATTTAAGTGACGATGATGGCAGAGCCTTATTGGATTGGGTCGAAAAAAAATATGATTTAAAGGCAAGTTCCTTAAAGCATTTTTATACAGTTGCAAATCAAATATTTGGTGTTTTAAAGGAGGCGGGACATATTACAAAGAACCCCTTAAAACTGCATAAAAATACATTGAAATACAAATCTTCCGAACCTCGTCCTTTTGAAAATTCAAATGAAGAAATCACGACTTTTCTTGATCTTGATACTTGGAATTGGTTATGGGATTGGTTGTGTACCAGGAGTGCTATCAAAGATAGTGATGTGAACAAAAATGCTCGTGATCGATTTTTCATGGCTCTTTTGTATCACACAGGGATTAGGCGTGAAGAAGTCACTAAGCTAAAAATGAGTCATGTTGTTTACAGAAATAACAAATGGCGATTGTTGGTTAGTGGTAAAGGTGGGAAAACTCGAACCGTGAGCATGAATTCCGTTTTGATTAGCGAACTGTTTCGATACCGCACCCATTATGGATTAGATCCACAACCGTCATCGACGGAAGATAACTTGCCTCTACTTTTAAGGCTTAAGGGAGATGTAAAAAAACCATTAAGCGTAAGGGGAGTTTCTTTCATTGTAGAAGAAATTAGAAACAGCATATTAGCAGAAGAAAATTACTTTCCTGGTGAGCACATAATTAACCAATTAGATGCTATGACAACACATTGGTTAAGACATACCAATGCAACACATAGACTATTGGCGGGGGCATCATTAGAAACCACTCAGGATGAGTTGGGGCATGTTAGCCCAACTACAACACGAATTTATACTCATACTATGGACAATCAAAGAGATGAAGATGCTGAAAAGCTGGCTCAACTTCCTAGTAAAAAATGAGTTTGAAGTATTTTATATAACACAGTGGAATTCCAGCAATGGCAAAAAACTCTATTAAAGATTCGCACATACCAGTTGGAGATAAAATTCCATCCTTATCGCATCAACGTATGTTGAACAAAATTGAAAGAGACAAAAAACAAGCCAACCGCATTGTTGGGAAAAAAAAGTTTTTTCTTTTAATGATCCCCTTAATTATTGTGATATTGGCATTTGTGTTGAGCACCCTTAGCGCTGCTTTATGGGGAAAAGAAAACCTGGGGATGTCCTATTATTACCTATTTGCTACCTTTATAACGGTGGCAGCATCTGGTGTGATGTATAGCTTTTCTTATTTGTTTGCATTGTTAGTAAATCAGCATTTGATATCACATACGCATATAGGGTTTAACAAAGGACTTTGGTTGGTGCCGATTATAACAGGGGTATTTAGCTTTATTCCCAATATCTATCCTATTGCCCTACCCCATCAAAGAACCTTATCTAATTATTTAATGATTGCAGCAATTGGTTTTCTCATTACTTTGGTTTGGATAATCATTTTAAAGGGTTATTTAAAGTACAAAAAAAAGCAATTTTAATTTAGGAGCGAAAATGAAATTTAAGCTATCAACAAATATACTGGGGATTTGCATTGCAGGGATGGTTCAAGCTACTTCAGCTGAATTTATTGTTATTCAAGAGGCGGTGGCAAAGGAACCGGTGAGCAATTACAGAGTGATTGATCAACAACCTGAAGCACGACCACAAGCAATTGGGGATTTAAGTGCTGATCACCTTCAGCTGATTTCCGATGTTGAGCGATTGCGAGCTGAAAACATAGCACTAAGAAACCAACTGTTCCAACGGGAAGTTAGCACAAGCCAAACATTTAAAGGCACTATTGCTCAACGCTCAAATTCATATCGTGCTTTACCTAAGGGTAAGTTTAATATTAGCAAGAAGGCTATTTCAGGCCTGGTGAAGCAAATTAATGCCCACCCAGGAACCGTAATCATTACTGGCTTTACTGACAGTACTGGTACCACTGCCATAAATCAAAAAGTTGCTCTCCAACGCGCAAGCTCTTTCAGTCAAATGTTGGTTCGAAATGGCGCAAAAAAATCGAAATTGAAGCAAGATGTTCGCCTAGGCGAATACATCGCTACCAATGCAACACCTGCAGGTAGAGCAGCCAATCGTAGAGTAGAAGTCAAATTTAATTAAACCCAAAAGGCCTGAATAAGGCCTGAATTGTTTGTGAGCATAATATGCTAATACCAGAACCACAAGATGATGGCATGAATACAGAGGAAAATCTAGGTAAATGCACAGAAGATAAAGAGAAGGCCAGGGATCAACTACAAGCACTTGGATTATTAAATAATGCAATTGATTTCTTTAAAAGGGCTATGGTCGCGATTGATACAGATCCAAAGGACTCAATCATCAATTTTTCAACTGCGGTTGAATTGATTCTAAAATTCCCCTTAATGTTAGAGCATTGGTCGCTAATTGTTGCTGGTGAAAAAAAGAAACTGAATCGTCAAAAATTTGAAGATGGCGAATTTCAATCGACAACATTCGATGAGACAGTCGTGCTGTTAAATGGAGTGTTCAATGTCTCAATGGATGATGAAACAAAGGAAATTCTAGACAAAATCCGATCTCATAGGAACCGAATGGTTCATTATTTTAAGCACGATCTAAATAGTACGGACCTAAAAAAAGCACTTATTGCAGAACAAGCCATAGCCTGGTTTAAATTAAATAAGTTTTTGAAGAAGAATTCCAAAAAGCTCAAAATTTTTCCATATCAACAGCAGTTAGATGAATTAGAAAAACAGCTTATTACATATTCAAAATATGCAGAGCAGAAATTTAACAGCCTAATCCCGAAAATTGAAGGACTAAAAAAAAGTGGGGTGATATTTGAAAGGTGTCAAAACTGTGATCATGAAGCTATGCAGTTTTCAAAAGGAGATTTTTTTGATGATGGCATATGCCTTGTTTGTGCTAGCACAGATAATGGACTGCAAGTGAAATGTCCTAAATGCAATGCTGACCAAATGCTGTTGAACCCAAATTTTCTGGAGTGCAAAGAATGTGACCATGAGGTTAGTGGAGATTCCGAAATATTGAATTTATTAAATGAAACTCATTCCAATTACGACCCAAACAATTGCTTACCTCGAAATTTACCAGCAAATTGTAATGAATGCGAAGAAGAAGATTCAATATGTCTACACAAGGGTAAGTTTTTATGCATACATTGCTGGACCATTTCTTCAGAATTGTTTCAATGCGGCTCTTGTGGTCAACATATGAATACAGATTTAGAAGACACTCATTTTAACGGCTGCAATTTTTGCGAGGGTTATTACAGCCATGTAATGTCTAAAGATTAGGAAAAGAACATCATGTTGTTCAAAAAAAACCTTGAACTACTATTGGCCAAAGAACTACATATGGAAGTTGGAAGCCTCATTTGTCAAATGGGGAGAGAATCACCAGCAATTCAGCGTGACATACCTGCAGTGATGGACGAATTTACACTTCTATACTCCGCTCTCCTGGATCAGAATTTAGTGTACCTTGATAATGTGGATTTAAAGCACGAGGATAAATTCTGGATTGTTAATGAATTTGGAGATGGGACACAGAAGATCGTATTGTCTCTCCCCATCCCCCCCAATCAACTTTCTATGCATGCATTTTGGTTAACAGACCGAGTACCAAAAGCTATTCAAAATCATGAGTCAAATTTGATTTTGATGTATGAGGTGAAAGATGGAACTATATGGCCAGAGTGGTTCGCTTTACTTTATTGGGGTAAACAGTCTCACTGTTTACCGGTACTAACACACTACTCTATCCTGGAAAAAGAAATAGGCGAGTGGAATTTAACAGCTTTGTATCGTTCGGCTTCTTACGGTTTAAATGTTGTCGCTGAAATAGAACGATTTGAACAAAATGAAAATATGGAAAACCTCAAATCTATCTAATTAGAATGAAAACCTAAGAAAGGGTATGGATGATAAAGTTAATGTTTATTGTGGGGTTAGTAGGCATTGGTTCTGTTGAATGAAATCAGAATGGCCAATACAAAAAATCAAGCATTAAACACGTTAATCACTGCCCAGGAAGATAAAATCAAAGTTCTTGAGAATAGAATTGGCATTTTGGAAGCCTCAAAAAATATTCAGTCTTCTAGTGACAAATGCTTACCGTATTACAAGAATGGTAGCTCAATTGCGATTTATGATTGTGATGAATACGAAATTCTTCGATATGCAGCAAGTTTTGACCACCGCCCTTCTAAGAATCCAGGACTAATTTCAGTGATTGATACAGCCAAGGAAGAGCAAGAAAGAGCTAAAGGAAAACTCAGTGAAAACTAACG
>RRZT011250486.1_pt1 | contig 21783 bp, 21 predicted proteins | sample 2165551 | NCBI WGS metagenome assembly RRZT01 (sample SAMN10456910, study PRJNA506462) | wastewater metagenome | biome: wastewater; feature: sludge; material: wastewater sludge; isolation source: wastewater sludge with Escherichia coli K12::gfp cells carrying plasmid... | place: USA: Moscow, Idaho... | reverse complement strand
CACTTGCCTACCGCCGCTGATTGTTTTGCCGGTTCTTTCTCTTTGTCTTTCATATCCATCCAGACAGACGGCATAGCCCCGTTAGGTGTCAGGAATACTTTTGCATCTTTATTTTCTTTGAGAGCTTCATTAAATTTTGCCTGAGCTTCAATTTGTTTGATTTTTACAAGATTGTTTGTAAGCGATTTGCCTATCAGCTCGTTTGCTTCGGCTTGCCCTTTAGCCTCTATTATTTTTGCCTCGGCATTACCTTTTGCAATCTCTGCCGCTTTTTGAGCCTCCTGTTTTGCCCTTTCAACTTCGTATTTTGTCCTCTCAGCCTCTTGATTCGCTATCTGAACTCTCTCTATCTGCTCTTTGACTTTCTCCGGAAGAGTTATATTTCTTAGCTGAATAGAGTTTACTGTTATCGGTTGATTCTTTATCTTTTCGATAGCTTTTTGCATATTTTGGGTTATATGAGCCGCTATCTCATCTCTCTTTGTCGGCAATTCTTCGGCTTTAAAATTTCCTATAACCGAACGGACGACATCCCTGATATTCGGATGTATGGTTTTCTCTTCCCAGTTAAGACCCAGAGTCGCTATGGCATCTGCCGCTTTTTCAGGTGCCAGGCTGTACTGAATAGTTAGCTCAACCTCAACCGGAAGACCCCTTGAATCCAAAACCTGAATAGGTGCCATTTTGGCAACCCCTCTCTTGTCCACCGCCCCTGCCGCATCTTCTACGGTGTAATTGATGATTCTGACTTTTGAGTCAACAACGATTACTTTTTGAAGCAGAGGCATAAATAGGTGAAAACCGGGATACATCGGCTGTTTTTCGTATTTTCCTAGCGTTACGAGTATACCCGTCTCGCCGGAATTAATTATGACAAACGGTCTAAAGAGGGCTAAAACGAGTATTACCCCGATTGCCATATAAACAAAATTCATTTTGCCGCCCGATAGGAAATCCGGCATTTTAGGGGGGACAAATTCGCCGCTTGGTTTTTTATCACCACCGTTTTTTTTGTTGAAATAGTCGTTCATATCGACTGCCATGGATATCCCTTAGTTTATGTATGTTAGGTGTTTTTCGTAATCGGCATCCTTGCCGTTTACTATATCAAAATATTTTTTCTGAATCTTCTCCGTCATAGACCCCATTCTGCCGATTCCGACAACTCTTGCATCGACTTCCCTGATAGGGGTTATCTCGGCAGCCGTTCCGGTCAAAAACGCCTCGTCGGCTATATATATCTCTTCTCTGGTAATTCTACGTCTAACAACTTCGATACCCATATTTTTTGCAATCTCTATGACGGTTGCCTGAGTAATAGACTCTAGTGAGTTATCGTTTGGCGGTGATATCAGCTTGCCGTCTCTAACAATAAAAAAGCATGCCCCGCTAGCCTCGGCAACATATCCCTCATCATCTAGGAGTAGCGCTTCGTCATAACCGCACTCTACCGCCTCGTATTTGGCCATTTGTGAATTCAGATAGTTCGCACTTGCTTTCGCTTTACCCATAGTCGATTTGTTGGAGCTTCTGGTAAAGGACGATATTTTTAGCCTAATACCGTTTCTAAGTCCCTCTTCACCCAAGTATGCGCCCCACTCCCAAGCAGATATGGATACTTTTACCGGAGCGTTTGCATGATAAAGCCCCATAACACCGTAACCCAGATAAACAAGTGGCCTTAGGTATACACTGTCGCCTTTGAAGCCGTTTTTCTTGATCAGCTCCACCTGTGCCGCCTCTAGCTCTTCGAGCGCAAAAGGGACATTCATCAATGTCATTTTCGATGAGTTTAGTAACCTTTGGGTGTGCTCTCTTAGTTTGAATATTGCATACCCTTTGTCTGTTTTGTAGGCTTTTGTCCCCTCTATTGCGGCGTTACCGTAGTGAAGAGAGTGCGACAGGACGTGAACCTTTGCATCTTCCCATGCGACAAATTCTCCATCCATCCAGATAAAATCAGCGGTGTTCATTATTGATTGTTTCCCTATTTTATTGATTTAGTTTGCATTAATTTTAGCCTAAGCGCCATTAATTATAGAGGCGATAGCTCAGGTGTATATAGATCAAAATATCACGGTCTTATTGTCGTAAACAAATATTTTATCCTCCAACGCAAGCCCGATAGCCTTTGCCAAAACCACCTTTTCGATGTCTCGACCCAGATTTCTCATCTCCTCCCATCCGTAGCTATGATCCACCTTTACGATGTCCTGGGCAATGATAGGACCCTCATCCAGATTGTTATTCACAAAATGTGCCGTAGCCCCTATAATCTTTACCCCTCTCTCGTAAGCTTGCTTATAAGGATTAGCACCTATAAAAGCAGGGAGAAACGAGTGGTGGATATTGATTATTTTACCCTCAAACCGTGAGACAAATTCGGGGGTCAGAATCCTCATATATTTTGCAAGCACTAACAAATCCGGAGAGAGGCTCTCGGTAAGCTCTATCACTTTTGCCTCATGCTCTTCCCTGCTTAGCCCGTCGGCAGAGATCAGATAAAACGGAAGCTCGAACTTCTCAACCAAAGACTTCAGCGTATCATGGTTTGCAACCACCCCCAATATGTTTGCATCCATCTCGCCGCTATGATATCTAATTAATATGTCGCCAAGACAGTGAGACTCTTTTGTTGCAAACAATAAAACGTTTTTTTTCCGCTCTTTTTCGATTATCCTGAGGTTTGCATCTTTAGGCAGGTCACGCCTCAATAGTTTCTCCACAAGCTCGAAATCGGCCTCTCCGCTAATTTCGGTCCTCATAAAAAATCTATTTTTCTCTTTTTCTACAAACTCATCGTTTTTTTCTACGTTTAGTGAGTTTTCAAAAAATATTTTGCTTATTTTGTATATCAAGCCCGTGCTGTCTTCGCAATCTATCAAAACTATTTTATGCATACAATCCTCTTTGAATATTTTTTTCGTATCTCCTCTGCCCGTCTGCGTCTATACTCAGACCCTATGGCACCCGACACAAAACCCTCTTTTATTACCGTCTCATACGTTGTCTCGCAGACAAATACACCGTCATACAAATGGAGCTTTTTTGAGCCATCGGCCACCCCTTTTTTGTAGGAACCTAGCCACTCGGATACAGGCGTACGAACAGCGATTCCGGCCAAAAAACGCTCCGATATTTTTTTTGGAATTTCGGTGTTAGCGGCTATAATCTTTCGATACTCTTTCGGGGCGGAAATTTTATCCAAAAAATGTTCTTTTTTGACAAAACGGCTCGAGAGCAAAATAAACAAAAATAACCCTTTTTTTGAGCCAAAAAATGCGTAAGCGCACCTAAGCTCTTTGCATAGTCCCAAAAATTGGATAAAAGCGATCCGGAAGCAGAATATTTTTTCGGCGATACCTAGTTTAAAAAAATAATAAAGCCCAATCCACGGATAATCTCCGCTAAACATCTTTTCAAACTCTGCAAATATCCTAGATTTCGATATATCGTCAAGCGGTATCCGAAGGCATATATCGACCGTTTTTTTGTCTATCCTAAAACCAAATCTTGCCGCAAACTGCATCCCGCGCAAAACCCTTAGACTGTCATCCCCAAAGCTATTTTGATCGGTCATTCTAATTGTTTTTTGCCTCAAATCCTCGACGCCGTTAAAAAAATCAAAAACCTCCAAATCAGTAACACGGATTAAAATGGAATTGATAGTAAAATCCCTTCTCCTGCACGCCTCTTTCATGTCATCGGTCACCTCGGCACTAAATCCGGTGTGTCCGTAACCCGTCTTTCTCTCAACTCTGGGTAGCGATATATCGAAGTTTTTGTATCTGTAGACAAAAAAGCTCTTTCCGACTCCGTCTGCCCCAAAAAAGCCCATAAGTTCTTCAAACTTTTGTGGGGTTAATCCGTGAATCTCAATATCTATATCTTTCGGTGTTTTTTTAAGGAGTATATCCCTAGCCGTCCCTCCGGCAAAAAAGGGGACGGCAGCAGTATCTTGTAGTAAGCGAAGGAGTTTTTTTAACGTCTCGTTTGAGTCGTTGTCTAAAAATGGAAAAACAGGTTACTCCTGTGATTTGTCCAGTTTTTCGTCAATGCTGGAAAGTAGATATTCCATAAAGTTTATGATAAGGTCTAGCTTTTTTTCCAAAAGCAACATATCGTTTTTGTTGTCTTGTTCTATGGTTAGCAACCCCTCAAACAACACAAGTACCCTCTCTCTGAGGTTTACCAAAAACCTCTCCAACGTAGGCTCCCGAGAGTCATTGTCTCTAAAATCCTCATAAGCGGCCATAGCCTCGCCGCTCATCAGATGTCTAATATCCTCACGTCTATTATCTCCGGCAAAATTCTCTTCTATCTCCGCCAATGTGGAGAGTACGGCATCTTTTAGTTCCATAGTCTAACCAACCACCTTTCAAGCTCTTTAAACTCTATGTCGCTTTGCATATCGACAAAAAAATCCCTCATCTGGGTATTTACGCCGCTGTATTTTTTGTGTATTCCTGATAGCCTTCTGATCGCCGCTATAGCCTCTTTGTTGCTAGGGTCTTTCATCAAAATCTCTTTGTAGATTTTGAGTGCATCCTCTTTGTGCCCCTGAAATTCATATATCGAAGCTAAGGTTAGAGTCTTTAGGCCTAGCATTTTACACCCTTGCCGCTATTTCGTCGCCCATCTCGGAGCAGGTTAGAGTCCTAACACTACCGAATCTGGCGGTATCTTTTGTCCTTAGACCCTCTCTCAAAACCGTCTTGACTGCTTCATCAACCTTGTCGGCCAACTCAGTTTCATTTAGTGAGTATCTAAGCATCATAGAGGCGCTCAAAATAGTAGCCACAGGATTTGCTATATTCTGTCCCGCAATATCCGGAGCGGAACCGTGTATCGGCTCGTATATGGCGTACTTATCACCCAAAGATGCGCTCGGCAGTAATCCGATAGAGCCGGTCAGAACGCTTGCCTCGTCCGATAGTATATCGCCGAATATATTTCCGGTAACAACCACGTCAAACTGTTTTGGGTTTGTCACAAGTTGCATAGCCGCATTGTCTACATATAGGTGTTCCAGTGTCACGTCCGGATAGTTTTTGGCGACTTCGGTCACCGTCTCCCTCCAAAGCTGTGACACCTCAAGGACGTTTGCCTTATCGACGCTCGTCACCTTGCCTCTTCTTTTTCTGGCAGACTCGAACGCTACTTTTGCAATTCTCTCGATTTCAGGCTTTGTGTATACCATCGTATTATAGCCTCTATTCTCGTCCCTGCCTCTAGGCTCCCCAAAATATATACCGCCCGTTAACTCCCTTACTATCAGAAGGTCAACCCCTTTTGCTATTTCTGGTTTTAGCGGGCTAGCCTCCAGTAATTCGTCATACACGGCAGCAGGACGGAGGTTTGCATACGTACCCAGCTCTTTTCTGATTTTAAGAAGCCCCGTCTCTGGTTTTAGCTCTCTAGGGAGAGTATCCCATTTGTAGCCTCCGATAGCGCCGAAAAGAACGGCATCGGAAGCTTTTGCCCCCTCTATCGTAGCATCAGGTAGCGGTGTACCGCACTCGTCAACGGCGCACCCGCCCATCAGATACTCTGAAAACTCAAATAAAACACCGTATTTGGAGCCTAGGGCTTTTAGGACTTTGACCGCCTCATCTACAATCTCAGGGCCTATCCCGTCCCCTTTTATTAGGGCTATTTTGTAGTTTTTCATACGCTCATCCTTTTTACCTCTTCTTTTGCATACTCCATCAGTCCGCCCGCACTAAGCAACTCCATCATAAAGGGGGGGATCGCATTAAACGGATAGCTCTCGTTTTTTGTCAGGTTCCGGACGGTTCCGGCGGCCAGATCTATCTCCAGCTCATCCCCCTCCGCTATTTTGTCGGCCTCTTTTACTTCCAGTATCACAAGGCCGGTATTAAACGCATTTCGATAAAAAATTCTGGCAAAAGATTTTGCGATAACTGCCGATAACCCGGCATATTTGATGGCAACAGGGGCATGCTCTCTGGATGAGCCGCAACCGAAATTCTCTCCGGCTACGATGATGTCGCCTGATGATATTTTTTTGACAAATTCAGGATCTGCATCCTCCATGACGTGTTTTGCAAGCTCCGTAGGGTTTGAAGTATTTAGGTATCTGGCCGCAATAATCAAATCGGTGTCGATATTGTCGCCAAATACGAAAGCTTTTCCGCTCAAAGTGTTATTCATTGTGTTATATCCATAAATATTTACTTGTGATTAATGATGTATAAATTATAGCTTAAGAACGGTTAAGGGTCAGTATATCCAAAGCGGCTTTTGGAATTTTTGACGGCTTTGCATCTTTTAGAAAAACGAGTTTTACGTCACACTCAAAAAGCGGCTCCCCGTCTCTATATATTTTTTGGGACAATAAGGCGGATGCCCCTTTTAACTCCGATAGCTTTGTCTCGACATCCAAAATATCGCCGAAACGGGCAGATTTTATGTATTCGGCCTTTAGGCTTTTGACAACAAACGCCCCACCCTCGATGATAGGCGACACCCCTCTCTCAAAAAACATCTCGCTTCTGGCTCTCTCGCAAAATTTAAGATAATTAGCATAATACACCACTCCACCGATGTCGGTATCCTCGTAATAAACCCTGACTTGCATCACAAACCCCTTTATTTTATAGAGCTTCTCCGATGCTAGAATCGCCCTCGTAACAAAAATCGTAACAAAAACTATGGCTATTTTTGAGCCATGTCGCCTTAACTAGAACTACCACGCCATATTAATGATTCATATAGCACATATAATTTGTCATAGTGATTACGAATCATACATCGTTAAGCCCTGGCCACATTCTCAATTTTATTCAAGTCAACAATACCTTGCTTCAAAAGCTTTAGGACAATATCTAGAGGTTTACTCTGTATAACCTCTCCGGTTTCATATTTATGAAAAGCCCTGACTCCGCCGCCAAATATTTCTGCCGCCTTTTCTTGCGTCAAACCTGCTTTTTTTCTAATGTTGCGTATTTCATCAGAGCTTAATAAACCATCTTGCTTTCTTTTGAAATCTGAAAGTTCTCTCTTTGTCGCTTGTATATCTTCGTGAGACAAAAAGCCCTCACGGCAAGCCTCACAATAGTCTTGCGGTTGATTGATTGTTATAGTGGCGTTTTTGTAGGTATACGGCGTTAGTATATTCTTTTTAATTACTTTACCATTGCATAGTGGGCATTTTTTCATTTTACAGCTCCTTAAAAGAGATTACAACGGCCTTATCAACCAGCTGCAGTTTTATATAAAGTTCAAACTCTTTATATTTTGTTCTATAGACATCTTGCCAAATCGTATTATCCACATTCACTGTCATGGATTTGTGCAGATCTTTTGAATTCAAACCACAAACCGCTTCTACAATATCTTGCTCATCCATGCCAAGCGCAAAAGCACCCTGCATTGCGGAAACCGTAATTCTTCTGAGTGAGGTTTGTTTTATGGCATACTGAATTGTTGCAAGGGCGTAGTGTGCTTTTTTCTTTTCCATTGGGCAATATTAACCAATATGGTGAATATTGTCAACATCCATTTTTCATTAAAAGCCGGAGCATAACTCTGCAACCGAGAGGCCGCATCGGCGGACTCTATAAAAAAGGTAAGGACAAAGTCCTTCCTATGAGAGAGATTAGTTAATGAAATTAACTAATCGGTTGGGTGTTTATTAATCCCTGCTAACACACTGCTAACAGTCGCGGAACAGCGATGAATATGAGCTTTGAGGATTGCTGTATTACTGCTAACAAAAATAGATATAGTTTGGTTTTTGATGTTTTTGGCGTAAAAAAAGACGGTTCTGTGTGCCAAAACCGTGTGCCAAATCTAAGTAAAAAATTGATTTTTAAAAGGAAGAGAGAGGCAGCGGAGCCTTATTCTATCGAGGATAAAAATTTATACGACAAATCGTAATAAACCCTGACTTGCATCACAAACCCCTTTATTAAAACCGTAAGTTTACCTCATAATATCCGTCTGCATCGCTAATTTCATACAAAAACCCAAGCTCCGAGGATACCCTTTTTAGTATTCTTTCGCCAATCTTGGAGCTGAACATATATTTCTCTCCACCTTTTTGGTTTTTGATACCGAGCGTCCGTTCGCTTTGATTTAGCGTTATTTCGATTTTACTGCCCTCCTTGGCATACGTGACGGCATTTTCAAGCAATGCCGCAAAAAGCTTGCGAAACATTTTTTTCTTCGTATCCACAAACATAGTTTCGCATTTCGGCTCAATATTAATATTACGTCCGCTTGCCAGCACATCTATCCTGCCGACCGTTTCAAGAATCAGGCTACACATATTAAACTCTTCGTTATCCTCGAAGTCAGAGGTCTCAAAAAATAATACATTTTTGAGCTCAGAAGATAGACGCTCCAAATCAGATGAAAATTCGGCAACAAACTTACTTTTTTGATATGCTTCATCGCCTTCGTATACATCTAGCCTTGCACGCATAATGGCTAGGGGAGTCTTTAGCTCATGAGCAGCTTCTCTAAACAGCTCTTTTTCTTTTTTTCTATACCCCTCCAATCTTCCGACAAGTGCATTAAAGGCATTTGATACCGAATTTATCTCACTTGGATATGATTCGGTGCCACTCAAAAAAGCTCCTCCGTCTTTATAGTCTCTACATTTTGCGGCTATATCTTTTAGCGGAGCCATGAGTTTTCTCAAAACCAAAATGCTAACAATCAACATAACAACCAAAAAAACAACATATTTTAGCAATAGCTTTTCAGAGTATTTTATAAGCGAGGCATTTATTTTTGCGTCCAAGCTTACAAAATTTAGATAGTTGCCGTTGTCAAGCCTGATATACTCGGCGATTTCATTTTCAAGCGGCACATGAGGGGTTTTAGAGATTGAGATTTTGAGCGAATCAACCTCCGAATCACCGAATATAGAGATATTGTGCGGGACTTCATACAGATACGACAAATCAAGCTTATCGTCCGGATTCGACGGGAGATACTCGTCTCTGGTTTCCTCCATTGCGTGAGATAATACTTTCCTTAAATCATTTATCTTTTCGGCTCTTAGCGTATGTATGGCAATAGCTAGATTGAGGGCAAAACCGCATCCGATTATGACAAAAATCAAAATCGCTATTTTACCCCTTAGTGAGGCGACAGGATTAAATCTCAATTACGAAACCCCTTGTTTTTACCGTTTTTATAACATTTGAAGATAGTTTTTTCCTGACCCTTGCCACCAGTTCATCAATAGTGTTTTGCATCTTATCTTGAGGGTTTTCGTATATTGCATCCATAATCTCTTCTCTTGACGCTATTTGACCGTTTTTTGACAATAGATAAAATAACAAAGCATCTTCGTTTTTGCTCAGAGAGATACTTTTGCCGCCTTTTAGCACGTTTTTTGATGATATATCGATCTCTATGTCGTCTATTTTTACGCTTTTTACCGCATATCTTCTGGCTAGCGCTATGATTCTGGCTTTCAACTCTTTCGTATCAAACGGCTTTTCAAGATAGTCGTCAGCCCCAAAAAATAGTCCTTCCACTTTATCGTCTACACTACCAAGGGCGCTGAGTATCAAAACCCCGCAGTTTGGATTTTTCTTTTTTGAGTACGCCACGAGTTCCCTTGCCATATCGACGCCGTGAAATGTCCTATCAAATACGGCAACCTGATAACAAAACGCATCGAGACAGGCCTTCGCCTCATCGGCATCCGAAGCAGTATCTACTATAAAATCGTTTTTCAATGAGACCGACAACAAAAATAACAACTCTTTTTCGTCGTCCGCTATCAAAATCCTCATCTAAAAGAGCCTCTGGGCGTCATAAACGAACATCCTGACATCCTCTTTCGTAAACTTCCCTTTTATTGTCTCGAAAAAACCATCAAAAACGGCAAAATCTACAAAAATTCGAAACATCCCAAAATCAACCCTTCCGCTCACCTTCTCCTTGTCGCTTCTGAGAAGCGATGCCATAGAGTACCTCTTGCAGTCAAAATAATAAAAGTCGGAAATCTCGTTTTCAAGTAAAAAATCGACTAATAAATCTTTGATATCGGCGTTAAAATACAAATCAACGATTTTTTTATCCATTGTTTTTTACCCCTCTGTTGTAAAGCATTCTAAATGCCGGCGGTAATATCAGCAAAGTCAGGGCGGTCGATGTCACTAGTCCGCCCAAAACTACGGTCGCCAAAGGCTTTTGTATCTCGCTTCCCACGCCCGAGGCAAAAAGTAGCGGCAAGAGCCCTAGAGCCGCTATAAAAGCTGTCATCAGAACAGGTCTAAGCCTTCTTTTTGCGCCCTCTTTGACCGCATCGTCTATGGAGTAGCCCTCTGATAGTAAAGATAAAAAATAGCTCACCATAACGACACCGTTAAGCACGGCTATACCAAATAAAGCGATAAAGCCCACCGAAGCCGGTACGGAAAGATATTCTCCCGATACAAACAGCGATATGATTCCGCCCGTAACCGCAAAAGGTATGTTGAGCAAAATAAGCAAAGTTATCGGCACCGACCTAAACGTAAAGAACAAAATCATAAATATAACCGCAATACTTATCGGAATTACTGTCATTAGTTTTGCGGAGGCTCTTTGCTGATTTTCAAACTGTCCGCCGTATTCTATTTTATACCCGTGCGGAAGCTTTATTTGTGAGGCTATTTGGTGTTTCGCATCTTCGACAAACCCCACCAGATCTCTCCCTTCTACATTTGCACGTACGACGCTCACTCTTTGCATATTTTCCCTGTCTATCTTGACCGGCCCCTCTACCTCCCTTATATCTGCTATGCTCGATATAGGTACCGACAATCCATCTTCAAGAGGAACCTCTAGCGCCCGAAAGAGCTGCGGATCGTTTGATATGTTTTTATCCATTCTGACGACAACCGGTATCCTAGAGTTGCCAGTGGATACATAATCCACACCGATTCCCTCTACAGATGCTTTTAAAAATTTTTGTAGCTCGGTAGTGCTAACGCCTGTTTTTGCGGATTCAATTCTATTTGGTTGCACCACCAGATAGTTAACACCCTCGTTTAGCGTGGTAAACACCTCCGAAGCACCGCTTGTTTTGCTAAGTATCTCCTCTATTTTTTGGCTGAGTTCGTTTAGCTTTTGTATATCTGTTCCGTATATTTTTACAGCCAAATCGCCGCGTGAACCGGTAAGCATTTCGGATATTCTCATCTCTATGGGCTGCGTAAAGCTAAAACTTATGCCCCCAAAACCGGAGAGCGCCTTTTTTATTTTCTCTTTTATTTCATCTTTATCGTTTGCTTCCCACTCGCTTTTCGGTTTTAGCGAAATAAACGTATCTGTCTGATTTAGACCCATCGGGTCAAGCCCAAGCTCATCCGAACCGCTGCGGGCGACTATGGTTTTGACCTCCGGCACATTCTCTTTTATTGCTTTTTGGACGGCCAGATTTAGCTCTTTCGATTTTTCAAGCGATATGGAAGGGACGCTCTCAACACTGAGTATCAAATCACCCTCGTCAAGCGTAGGCATAAAAGTCTTACCGACAAAAAAGAATAGTCCAAAGCTAAATACCAAAAATACGACAGACATAGTGAATAGTTTTTTTGTTTTATTCATCGCAAAGAAAAGCATAGGCTCATACGCCTTGCTAAAAAACATTGAGAGTTTCGTATCTTTGTGTTCGGCAGATTTCAAAAGCACGGAACAAGCTACTGGAATAACGGTCAAAGAGAGCACTAGAGAACCAAACAAGGCAAATACTATAGTCATAGCAACCGGGGCAAAAAGCTTCCCTTCAAGCCCCTCTAGCGTCAGAAGCGGCAAGAACACTATGGCTATAATTAAAATACCGCTAAATACTGCAGAGCTAACCTCTTTTGACGCTCTATAAACAAGATGAAGTTTCGGCAATTTAGCATCTTTTGAGTCGAGCCTGGAAAAAGAGTTTTCGACCATAACCACCGCCGAGTCGACCAACATACCGACAGCTATGGCCAGACCTCCAAGGCTCATCAAGTTGGCAGTAATTCCAAAGTACTTCATCATCACAAACGCGAAAGCAAGAGATAGCGGCAAAATAATACTCACCGCTACGGCCGCTCTAATATCCCCTAGAAATAAAAGGAGTAGTACTACCACCAAAACAACGGCTTCTAAAAGTGCTTTTGAGACTGTATTTACGGCCTGTTCTGTCAGATGACTCCTATCATAAAAAGGCTCTATGTAGACGCCTTTCGGTAGCGATGATTTGAGGTTTTCTAGAATTATCTTGATTTCACCTATAGTCTCTTTTGCGTTAGCCCCTTTGAGAGTAAGCACAAGCCCCTGCGTTGCCTCACCCTCTCCGTTTTTTGTGACAAAACCCATTCTGGTTAGCGAATCGTCGGCAACTTGGCAAAAATCGCCTATACGCAAAAGTCCGTTGCGCGAATGTATCGTTATATTGGCTATCTCTGATGGACTTTTGACTCCACTCTCGACTTTTACCAAAAACCCCTCTTCATCTTTTGTCACCCTGCCGGCTCCGTCATTGGAAAGGTTTGCCTGCAAAGCTTCTTCAAGTGCGCTTACTGTAACGCCGAGCTTTCTCATAGCGGCAAAGTCCGGCTCGACGACTATCGCCCTAGCTTCTCCGCCTAGCGAATTGACATCGGCGACACCTTTTGCGCCCCTGAGGGCGGGCCTTATGACAAAATCAAGCAATTCTCTTTTTTGTTTTTGGCTTATATTGCCCTCGACGGTAAACATAAAAGCTTCGCCAAGCGGCGTAGTAATAGGAGCCATGCCACCAGTGACGCTCTTTGGCAACGAAGATAGAGCAGAGGATAGTTTTTCGGAGACTTGCGCCCTTGCTCTGTATATGTCCGTACCGTCGTTAAAATCTATGGTAATATCGGCTATCCCGTATTTGGAGGTACTTTTGAGAAGCTTTTGGTTTTCAAGCCCCAAAAGCTCAGCCTCCAAAGGCTTCACCACCCTGCTCTCGACCTCTTCGGGGGCCATGCCCGGAGCTTTTAATATGATTTTTACCTGTGTTGAGGATATGTCGGGGAAAGCGTCTATCGGTATCTTAAGAAAAGAGTAGACGCCAAAGCCAAAAAGAGCCAAGGACAGGAGTATTACGACTATTCTCTGCTTTAGCGAAAATTCAATGATTTTATTTAGCATCACTCAAAACCCATTCCGCTAAGGGCGCCTTTTAGATTTACAATGCCTCCTACCGCCACGCTCGCCCCATCCGCTATATCGTTGTTTTTGATATAAACACCGTCTTTCGTATCTTTGACCACCGAAACTCTTTTTGGCACAAAGCCGTCTTTTGTTCTAATAAAACATACGTCTGTATTTTTGTATTTTGTAACAGAAGATCTAGGGAGCATCATTAGGCTTTTCGCCTTAGGGGTTGAGATGAAAAATTCGTAAGCCGTGCCGGCTCTGAAACTTTCGTTTTTAGCCGTTATCTTGGCGACGGCCCCCGCGGAATTCGTAGTTTCATCCACCCCGCCGGAAACCGCAATCAAAACACCAATCTTATTTGAAGTCCTATCTGTTACGATAGCCCCTTTTTTGATGTTTACAAGTTGGGTTGGAGGTATCTTGATATAGGCCGCAAGAGATGATGATTCGGATATTTTCAGATATGGGATAAACGGTTCTATTTTTTGCCCTGCTTTCTTAGGGGCCAAAGAGAGCACGCCGGAGGTTTTGGCTTTGACGGCAAACATCCCGTCACTGCTTGAGCTGACTCCCGCCACCGAAAATCTACTTTCAAGTTCTGCTACCCTGGAGGCTAGCATTGAGGCTTCGAATGCGCTCTTTTGATACTCTCTTTGCGATATGACGCCGTCTTTATATAACGCTTCATCTTTTTTTGCGTTTGCGTCTAGTATTTTTAGCCTTGACCTAGCCTCTCTTAGCTCAAATCCGTTTGCAGCAAGTTCTGCGGACGATATGATACATAGCACGTCACCTTTTTTGACGGTATCTCCGGCCATTTTCACGCTTCTTACGACGACCCCGTCAGAGGGCAATATGTAGTTCTTGCTCTTGCTGTCGTCAAAGTCAAAACTCCCGACAAAAGGACCGACGGTTTCGCTATTGACCAAAACGGCGGTTTTTAGAGCTATCCCCATCTTTTTCATCTGCTCTTCGCTCATCTTTATGTCCGCAAACAAAGATGCCGCCATGATTACCAACAAAACAAATTTTTTCATCTAATCACCTCGGTAAAAACCTTTTCAAGCTTAGCTATCTCTTCAGTATATTCTTTTTTATACGATACGGTTTTTGCCAAAGCGTCAAAATATCCATTTTTGGCATTTAGATACTCGAACACCGAAACAATGCCGCCTTCATACCCTTTTGCGGTCATCTCGAATACAGATTTGTAGAGACGCTCACTTTGCATAGATGTCAATATTTTCTTCTCAAGCTCATGCAGCCTTTGGGTCTCTGCTTTTGCCATCATCGCAAGCGTATCTTGTATTATTTTTTGTTTTTTTGTAACGGCAAATAGCTTGGCTCTGGCAGACGCTTGCATACTCTCGTTTTTTCCGGTTATATTCAGAGGGAATGAAGCCCTAAAGTCAACGCTTCTTTGCGCAGCCTCCTTGGTGAGGCCAATCCCTAGCTCTACTTTATCTATAAGGGCAAATCTATATGTGCCGATTTCTGCCTGAAGCTCTTGTTTTTTGGCCTCCAGCTCTTTAAGCTGCAAAGACTCTTTCGCAAAACCCCCTAGCTTCTCCTCCAGATTTTTATAAAATACAAATCCAAGGTCCGTTATCACAATCTCGTCGTGCGACAATACCATATGAGACAAGGCATGATGCAGCTCTTCTTTTTGCGCCGAGGCAGATGCTAAATCTATCTCGCTTTGGGAAAGTTCGGCTTCAAATCTAGCAAGCTCCATATTTGATATACGGCCGCTTTCAAATTTCTTTTTTGCCCCCTTGTATGATGCCTCGGCTATATATTTTTTCTGAGAATAGATACTTTCAAGCTCGCCCGACAATAAAAGAGATATATAAAGTCTTTTGACTTCACTCTTAAGAACTGTTTTTTGAAGCTGCTCGGTGATATGTAGACCTTTTTCTCGGCTGAGATAAATTTTTTTCTCACTAGCCCTAAGCCATGGCATCTTTGTGGAAAATCCAAGCATAGCGGAGCTTTCCTGCTCTTTTTTGGATTCATCGGTTGTTATTCTTTTGTTGCCAAGCTCCAAGCTAAGCGGCTCAAAGGCCAAAGCAGCTTCTTTATCATACTTTACGGCAAGCCTCTCGCCTTCTAGTTCAACCACGAACAAGTCATGCTTATAAGCCTCGTCGCAAAAACTCTCTAGCGTATACGCAAAAGAGTGGGAACTAAAAGCAAGCAAAGTCATCAAAACGAGTTTTCTCATTTTTTAGTTTGCCCTCTTTTCAAGTACTTTTGCGTTCCCAGCGTCTATATATAGTTTATAGCTTTTACCAGACTCGTCTTTTGCATATACCTCATATACAAGCTCTTGATGCAAGTCGATTAACGAAACGGCGGTTGCGGACATTTTGTCCTGAGTGATTATTTTTTTTATCTCATCTTTTGAGAGTTTTGCCAAAGAGGCGAAGTATCGCTCCCCTTCAAGTCTTATCGTAGGGTGGTTTTTTTGGTTTCCAAGGGTGTATTTTTGATGTTTACCGTACGGTATATCAATTGAAGAATCAACGTCGGCAAAAGCCGCAACACAGAGTAGAGTGGCGCAAAGAACAAATTTTCTCATAGAAAACTCCTCGTTTTTTTAGAGGAATTTTATGTATATGCTATGAGAAAATCTTGAGAAAACTAAGAGGTTTTTCTAGTCGAAAAGCTCACCCCAAAAAGACTCTTTTTTGTGGTATTTTGGTTTGTGGTCGTCGTACTTTCGGCCGTATAGGTCGTTTTGGTATTGCTGCTGCGGTCTTTGTTGCTGTGCGGCAGCCCCTTCGGCTCTCTCTATAATTTTGTCGAGTTCGCCTCTATCAAGCCAGACGCCTCTGCATTTTGGGCAATAATCTATCTCTATCCCGCTTCTTTCGCTAATAACAAGTCTTTCGTCTTTACAAACAGGACAATACATAAAAGGCTCCTTATTTTGAAATTAGTTTTTCTTTTTTAGTTTAGAGAATATACTTACCGCAACAAGCGCCAAAATACCGGCAGCTACACCTATCGCCGCATCCAAAAGCATCACCGCCAAAGTGCCGACAAAAGGTATCGCCTCCAAGACATGGGCAACATCGGCTACAAAAGAGAGTCCGTGTGCCAATATGCTACCGCCGACAAGAAACATAGCGGCTGTCCCTACAACGGATAAAACCTTCATTAAATAAGGGGCTCCGCTCAAAAGTGCGTTTCCTACGGCTTTTTTGATACCGCCCTCGGAATTTGTAACCAGATACAGTCCGGCATCATCCATCTTGACAATCATCGCCACTATACCGTAAACGCCGATCGTCATAATAAGAGCTATAGCGCTCACAACGGCTATTTGCGAGCTAATTGCTGCACCTTGAACGGTTCCGAGGGCTATGACTATGATTTCGGCAGAGAGTATAAAGTCGGTCTGTATGGCGCCCTTGATTTTATCTTTCTCAAACTCGACCATATCGATGCTCTCATCGCCAATAGCCTTCGCAAGCTCGGCGTGATGAGCCTCTTCATCTTTTTTGTGAAATAAAGCGTGCGCTATTTTTTCGACACCCTCAAAGCATAAATAGATACCGCCTATCATTAAAAGCGGTGTTATTAAAAAAGGGAGAAATGCGCTCAAAAGTAGAGCCGCAGGCACCAATATCAATTTATTTTTGAATGAGCCCTTAGCGACGGCCCAAACAACCGGAAGCTCCCTATCGGCTCTAACTCCGGCCACTTGTTGGGCATTTAACGCAAGATCATCGCCCAAAACGCCGCTTGTTTTTTTGGCGGCGACTTTGCTCATGGCTGCCACGTCGTCCAGAACAGCCGCTATATCATCAAAAAGTACAAAAAAGTTACCTACGGCCATACTTTATTCCAGCGTTACGAGAACTTGCCCGCTCTCTACAGTACTTCCTTGCTTAACATGTATCGCCTTGACTATCCCGTCGGCAGGAGCTTGCACCTCCATCACCATTTTCATAGCTTCAAGTATCATCAGGTCTTCACCGTCTTTGACCTCGTCACCGACTTGAACCAATACTTTGATAACTTCCGATGGAAGCGGAGCGTGTATATGGATATTGCCGTCCGCATCCACACCGCCTTCCCCGGTACCGCTATCGGCTTTTGCTTTTTTCTCTAATTTAAACTGTATTTTTTTGCCATCCCATGATTTTTCAAGCATCTCCGACATAAGGGGAGACGAAGACACTTTCAGCTCAACGTCTGCCGCGCTAACCGAATACAAATCAAATCTCTCAAGCATATCGTGACATATTTTTTCGTCTGATGTCTTAGGGCTAGACTCTGACGCATGATGGTCTACTTTTCTTACGTTGACTTTTGCTTCGCCCTTTAAAAACGCTATACCCTTATCCGCACAAGTTCCGACGATAAATAAATTCTCTTCCGTAATAGGGAGATTGTGATGCCTTAGCTGCTCCTCAAAACAAGCGAGACTTTTATTAAAATCCCTATCTGCTACATCAAGCGGATTTTCAGTTGTAGGCTCAAGATTTAGCTGCTCTTTTGCTATCGCAACAAGTTCTGCATCGGGAGCAACGGGAGTCTTACCGAAATACCCTAAAAGCATTTTGCCGTAGCCGTCGGCTATTTTTTTCCAAGGACCGAATACCACATTATTAAACGCTTGTTGGAAATAAAACTGGCTAACAGGCGTAACGGACGTACCGAAGCCGCCCCTTGCAACCACCTCACCCATCGCCTCTAGCGCGGCAGGGAGCTTGTCGAGAGTCTTTGTATCTCTCATCATTTGCGTGTTTGCCGTTAGCGCACCGCCGGGCATAGGAGAAAAAGGTATCAAAGTACAAACTTCTTTTGCCTCAGGCGGTACAAAATAGTCTTTTAGGCACTCTTTAAGAACTTTTTGAGCCTCAAGAAGTCTTTTTGCCTCTAGTCCAAGGTCGTATTCACTGCCCTTTAGAGCGTGAAGCATTGTAAGTGTGTCCGGTTGGCTTGTTCCGCCGCTTACCGGATCCATCGCAAGGTCGATACCGTCTGCACCCGCGTCAAGTGCAGCCAAATAACAAGCAACGCTTACCCCTGCTGTCTCGTGAGTATGAAATCTAATATGCATATCGTCGCCCAAAAGAGCTCTGGCGGCTTTGATAGTCTCAAATATTTTGCGAGGTCTTGCTGTTCCCGATGCATCTTTAAAGCATACAGAGTCAAACGGAAGCCCGCTGTCAAGTATGTTTCTAAGAACGGTCATATAAAAATCGGCCTCATGAGCTCCGTAGCACTCAGGCGGCAGCTCCATTACGGTTACGCACACTTCATGGTTTAACCCGTATTTTTTTATACACTCCGCAGGATATACAAGGTTTTGAACATCGTTTAGAGCGTCGAAATTTCTAATAGTCGTCATACCGTGCTTTTTGAAAAGCTTTGCGTGAAGCTCTATGGTGTCTCTAGAGCCTGTATCGAGACCCACATGGCTGACACCCCTCGAAAGAGTCTGAAGTTTGATATCAGGACCGACGATAGAACGGAAAGTATCCAGCATATCGAAGGCGTCTTCGTTGCAATAAAAATACAGTGACTGAAATCTAGCGCCGCCGCCGCACTCAAAGTGTCTTATGCCGGCATCTACGAACGCTTGTATCGCGGGCTTGATATCTTCAAGAAGTACCCTTCCGCCATACACCGACTGTAGTCCGTCGCGGAAAGATGTATCCATAACAGAGATTAGTTTTTTTGCCTTCTCCTCTCTTTTTTTATCAAGCTCCACCATAGTCGCTTTGTCGTATCTGGCCAGTAGACGGCGGCTCTCGCTTGCCAGCATAGTCTCTTTTAGGATTTTGTATCCGGCTATAGCCGATTTGATATGGCGCAAATCCACATCATCTATGCCTACAATCCTCTGATCTATCATATCCTCCTGAAACGAGAGCAAAACCTCTTTTGTGTGCATATCGTACCCGCATATCATAATCCGTAGATTCGCCGATTTATAAGCCGGATGTACCGTCTGCGTCTCATGTTGCCATCCGACGCCGACCTCCAGATATCTACCCATCTTCTCCTCAAACGTAAAGTACATATACCCCTCATCCTTCCAAACGCCACGACCCCAAAAATTCTCATTTCGCCTTACATGCTCCACAAGCGGTAGGGAAAAGATACTAATCTGCGCCTCGGCAATCATGGAGGTAAGGATGGAGATCGCCTCCTCCCTTGTTTGTATCGTATCCAGATACGGTCTGCACGTTTTTATTATTGAGTTTTCCTCTTTCGGCTCATATCCGATCCCCAACCTGTCAAACAGATACATCGGTCTATCGGCGGCGTATTCCTTTTCCTCCTCGACAATGTATGCCTTTGATTTTTTGTACAACAAAGCGGCCTCGGCGTATAGCTCCCAATCCCACAAATATACAAACATCTTCTCTTCGTATCTGCAATCAGGGCTTAGCTCCTGACTGGATTCGTACGATAGTCTAGGTGTTTTTGAGGGGTTTGCCGAATCCGCCTCATACCAGTACTTTTTTACGTCAAACGGATTATTTGTCGTGACAACGGCAAGTTTTAGTTTTCCGATGTTTGCTTCCGCTTTGACGGCAGAGTCTCCGACGGTACAAAAACAGACCTGCATAGACCTGTCTTGCGTCCAAAACCCCTGTTTGTAGGTATCGTTGTAGTTATTAAAAACCTCTCTGACAAGCGGAGTCGATAACCTCTCCAAAATCTCGGTGCCGCTAACTGTTTTTGCATACTCCCTAAAAAAATAAACCCCTTTTTCGGATCTTTTTTTTAGCATATTCCAAAACTCAAAAAACAGCGCCCCGCCCTCTTTTTGCACAAACGGATCAAGCGCCTCATAATCTTCGCCGTTTGCCGGTTTATACAAAATCACAAGCTCTCGTTTGCCAAAAGGCCATAGCTTTGATTTTTTCTGTTTTTTGATCCAAAAATAAACCTGATCTCTGTTTTCACCAAAAACCAAAGGCCCCTCACCCTCGTAATCAGCCCTAATATCAACAGACCAACCGTCCCTGCTAAACTCACCTATCTCATCCGCACCGTATTTTAAAAGGGAGAGGACAATATCAAAATCCCTCTCGATATCGTCCATATTTTGCACATCGCCGAACAATGCGACATTTGTCGATTTATCGTCAGCTAAATTTCTGATAGACATAGGTATCTGTCGCTTTAAAAAATTATCGTCCGTAAAGCTCACGCAACTTCCCCGATTATAAGTTTTTATAAAATATAAACATCGATTCTAACCAAAGATATAAAAAACATCCGCAAAACCGAAACCTCCCGAATGATATAATGGGCAAAAATAAACACAGATAAGAGAAAAAGTGAAAAAAAGCAGATTTCTAACCCACTCACCGGTAAATTTCGTATTCAACAAATCATCCAAAGACTTTACCGTAGAGGAGATACCGCTTTATGAGTTTAGCGGTAGCGGTGAACATCTGGTACTCACAATCCGAAAAAAAGATCTGACGACATGGGAGATGCTAAACGTAGTCTCCTCATGTGTCGGCGTAAAGGTAAAGGACATAGGGTATGCGGGGCTAAAAGACAAGGACGGTATGACGATACAGAGCATATCGATACCTAGAAATTTTGAGAGTGCGCTTGAAAAGCTAGAACACCCAAATATAAAACTCCTAAACGTCACAAAGCACAACAACAAAATCAAACTCGGGCACCTAAAAGGGAACAGGTTTTTTATGAGGCTCAAAAAGGTGATGCCGTCCGAATACGCAAGGCTCAAAAACGCTCTGAATAAAATCTCAAACGAGGGTATGCCAAACTATTTTGGGTATCAGAGATTCGGCAAATTCGGCGACAATCACGTAGCCGGCAAGGAGATCGTAGAGGGCAAACGCAAAGAGCGAAACCAAAACGTCAAAAAGTTTTTGATTAGCGCATATCAGAGCTATCTGTTTAACGAGTGGCTTGCTTTTCGTATAGACCTCTCAAGACTCGTAGAGGGATTCGACAAAAACGAGCTAAAAAAAGCGTTTTCGATGCATCTGGGCACAAAAAATATCACGCTTGATAGCGATATGGCCCAGGCCCTAAAAAAACAAAAGCAGTTTTTGAAAATAATAGACGGGGACGCTATGTGTCACTACCCTCACGGAAAGCTGTTTAACGCCGAAAATGCGGAAGAGGAGGCGGCTAGATTCGCACTAAAACAGGTATCCCCGACAGGGCTTTTGTGCGGCGAAAAAAACAGGCTCTCCTCCGGATATGCATACGAGATAGAAAAAGAGTTTTTGGACGACAACATCAAATCCATAGGGGACAGAAGATACGCATGGATATTTCCTGAAAACTGCGAAATAGAATATGAAGAGGAGGAGGCACACGCCAAAATCAGATTCGCCCTCCCAAAAGGGGCTTATGCTACTTCACTACTAGAAGAGATCGGCAACACAGACCTATCCACCAACGCTTCCGGTGATTTTTTTGATGAGTAGTATTTTGCCGAATACTGCACTAAACATCGCTACGCTGACCATCATAAACATAATCACAAGTTGAAAGCTGACCGCTTTCATCGGGGAGGCTCCGGCTAGTATCATGCCGACCGTGACACCGGGGATATGGATAAAACCGACGGCCTGCAAGGTATTTAGGGTAGGCATCATAGAGGCTTTGGAGGCCGCCCTGACCGCCTCT
>RRZT013074674.1_pt1 | contig 21797 bp, 20 predicted proteins | sample 2165551 | NCBI WGS metagenome assembly RRZT01 (sample SAMN10456910, study PRJNA506462) | wastewater metagenome | biome: wastewater; feature: sludge; material: wastewater sludge; isolation source: wastewater sludge with Escherichia coli K12::gfp cells carrying plasmid... | place: USA: Moscow, Idaho... | reverse complement strand
AATTTACCATGTAAAGTAATAGCTTGCGGCATCATCTTATCACCAGTGAAACTTAAAAAAAGGTTCAGCATAGTGAAAATGACATCAGAATAAGCCACAACCTTCTGTCCCCTTCCCCTTCTCTCCTCAAAAACTATTGCATTCATTCCTTCTGGAGCCAAAACACAGAAAAAAGAAATAATACCATATCCCAGATGCGGCTTCGGAGCGTGTTTAAGATGCGGATGAGCATCTTAAACACAGCGACTACAGAGCAGATGGGATATGGTATTATTTCTTTTTTCGTCTGTTTCCTCTAATGAATCAAATAGTTATTTTATGCTTTTCCGAATTCAGAGAGTACTAGTCCTTCGTTTCTTTCTAAGGTCATTCCTACACTCCAGCTATTAATAAACAGTAACAATGGACGACCTTTCAAATCCTTAATCTTCTTCATATCCGATGTTCCACGAAGATTTTCAAGGTCAATCTCTGTATTTTCAATCCAGCGGATATATTCATATGGAAGTTTTTCAAGGCGGATTTCTACATTGTATTCATGTTGCAGGCGGTAATTTAATACATCAAACTGCAATGTTCCTACTACACCTACGATTACTTCTTCCATTCCAGTATTAAATTCCTGGAAAATCTGGATAGCACCTTCCTGTGCGATTTCGTTGATTCCCTTGATGAACTGTTTACGTTTCATCGTATTTACCTGACGCACTCTTGCGAAATGTTCTGGCGCAAAGGTAGGGATTCCTTCGTAAGCAAATTTCTTTGGTGAAGTTGTAATGGTATCTCCGATAGAGAAAATGCCTGGGTCAAAGATTCCGATAATGTCTCCGGCGTAGGCTTTATCAATCATCTTTCTCTCACTTGCCATCATCTGCTGTGGCTGAGAAAGACGTACCTTTTTGTCTCCCTGTACATGGAAAGCATCCATTCCCGCCTCAAATTCGCCGGAACAGATTCTCATAAAGGCGATTCGGTCACGGTGAGCTTTGTTCATATTTGCCTGAATCTTAAATACAAATGCAGAAAAATCTTTTTCCTCAATTGGGTCGATTGTTCCCTGATCAGAAGTTCTTGGCAGTGGGGAGGAAGTCATTTTCAGGAAGTAATTTAAGAAATTCTCTACGCCAAAGTTCATGAGGGCAGAACCAAAGAATACTGGAGAGAGTTCTCCGGCATCAACTAATTCCTGATCAAATTCTGCACTGGCTCCATCCAATAATTCAATCTCCTCTTCTAAAACTGCTTTTGCTTCATCTGTAACATAGTTGCTGATTTCCGGGTCATCAAGGGCGATTTCTTTCATCGTTCCCATCTTTGTACCTTTCATCGTATCCTCAAATAAGTCGATTTTCTGGCTTGTTCTGTCATAGACTCCTGCAAACTGCTTACCGGAACCGATTGGCCAGTTTACCGGACAAGTTGGAATTCCAAGTTCTTTTTCGATTTCATCTAAGAGATCAAAAATATCCCTTGCCTCACGGTCCATTTTATTGATAAATGTAAATACTGGAATATGACGCATGGCACAAACTTTAAAAAGCTTTCTTGTCTGTGCCTCTACACCTTTCGATGCATCAATTACCATAACGGCAGAATCCGCTGCCATTAATGTACGGTAAGTATCCTCTGAGAAGTCCTGATGTCCAGGAGTATCCAGAATGTTGATACAGCATCCGCCGTACTCAAACTGTAATACGGAAGAAGTTACGGAAATACCTCTCTCCTTCTCAATATCCATCCAGTCAGATACCGCATGTTTTGCGGTTGCTTTTCCTTTAACGGAACCAGCCTGGTTGATTGCACCTCCATATAAAAGGAACTTCTCTGTTAATGTAGTCTTACCGGCATCCGGGTGCGAAATAATTGCAAAGGTACGTCGTTTTTTAATTTCATCTATTCTGCTCATTTTTCTCTCCTTGTTTTTTATGCTCCTATACGATAACTTTTATTATCCTGAAGCATTCCGCAATTGAATTACTCGGAAGCTCCATTTAATTTTCCAATTATCTATTTTCAATCTCTCTTTACTCTATGTTGCCTGATTTTTCTATTTCAGGTCAAACAGTACCTATTATCGTATAAAACCATCATTTTCGCAAGTATATCTTTTATTTTTGTTACATATTTCAGATTACATCCTTCTACGTCCCGTAATTTTTCTATTTTAAGCAAAAAAAGCGAGTATCAATACCCGCTTTAAAATCAAGCTGCTCTATCAAATTCCTTCATATACTTTATCACAACAAATATGCATAACAATGCCGCCACTACTGCTATCATGCCACCAGCAATTCCGATATAGGAAATGGACAGATGGGTACAAATACTTCCTCCAATCCATGTCCCGCTTCCGATTCCAAGATTATAGATTCCGGAATAGATTGCCATTGCTACAGAGGAAGCCGCTGCCGGTGCATAAGTAATAATTTCTGATTGAAATGTCACGTTAAATGCCATAACTGCCATACCCCAGAATGCACATAATAAAACAACCGCCATATGTGCTTTTGATATCGGATATAATAAAAGTAATGCTGCCGCCACACTGATCATTACCAGTTTTACGAAAAGATATTTATTCTTGTCATAATAATGGGAAAATAAAAAACTTCCCAAAAGACCTGTTGCACCAAATATAGTAAGTGTTGTTGTAACCCAGTTATCAGAAAGACCAGCCACCTTCTGTAAGAACGGTTCAATATAACTGTATCCCGTATAATACGATGTGGCAAATAAAAAGGTAACAAGAAAAATTCCCATCAGCGTTTTATTTTTAAAGATTTCCGGCATCTGTTTTATGGAGAAAGACTCTCCGCCCGGCACTTTCGGGAATACAAAAATCAGGTAAGCGGTTGTGATAAAAGCAATGATTCCTACACAGAAAAATGCCATATTCCAGCCCATATGAAGTCCGATAATTCTTCCTAGCGGAAGTCCAAGAATCATCGCAATTGAGGTTCCGGTTACTACCATACTAAGTGCAAGTGAACGAAACTTTTCTGACACAACACTGACTGCTGCCGGTGATGCGATCGACCAGAATACTGAATGTGTACACGCTACGCCAATACGTGATATCATTAACATTCCATATGAAGCAGAAAAAGCGGACAGCATCTGGAAGATTCCAAAAAGTGCAATCGTTCCTAACAAAAGTCTTTTAAAATCAATCTTATTCAATAGAAGCATCAACGGCAGAGACAGTAACATAACGATCCATGAATATACTGTAATCAGTACCCCCGCATGTGCCTCTGTAATATGAAAGCTGTCGGCAATATCTGTCAACAAACCAATCGGCATAAACTCTGATGTGTTAAATATGAATGCTGAGACTGTGATACCAAGCAGTGGCAGCCATTCTTTAAGTGTCATTTTACTTTGCATAATAATTCCTTTCTAAATAGTAATTTGCCGCAGCCAAAGACAGTCTTCTGAAAGATAAATAAAGCATATTTGTGGCCTCGGAACAAGGTTTGAACATTCGCGCGTCCAAGCGAACATTCAAACCACAGCGACTAAAGTCACAAATATGCTTTATTTATCTTTCAGAGGACATCTCCCCTTGCCTGTAGCAAATATTATTTATTCTGCAGAGCCTTTGTTACCAAAGCAGCGATTTCATCCACCTTCCACGCTGGCTGTGTAGATGCAGAAATCTTATTGCCTCTCTCCCAGATTCCCTGAGCAGATGCAGATTCTTTTGGTTTATACTCTTCGCTGTCATCTTTCCATGCTGGCTGTGTGGAACTGGATACTGTTGTTGGCTTTGGCAGTGGTTTGTTATAGAACTCAAGGTTCTCTGTTAATTCTTTCTTTACCAGAGCTGTGATTGCATCAAGATTCCATACTTTCTTTGTCTCAGCAGAAAGTCCACCTGGTGTATCTGTCACATCCCATGCGCCCTGTGTACCTGCTGCCGGTTTACGAGGAGCTTCGTCTTCGTCTTTCTTCCATGCTGGCTGCGTAGAACTGGAAATTGTTGTTGGTGCAGGAATTGGCTTATTAGAAAATGCAACTTTTACGTTGCTGGCTTCTAATGCCTTTGTTACAAGTGCTGCGATTTCCTGTACATTCCATTTCTCCTTTGCTAAAGAAGAAACACCGCCCGGTGTATTTGTGCTGTCCCATGCTCCCTGTGTTGCTGCAGATGCTTTCGGAGCCATGTCTTTTGACCAGGATGCTGAAGTTGCTGTAGAAGCTTTTGTTGGCTTTGGACGTGCAACATTAGAAAATGCTAACTGGTTCTCTTTGAGAATCTCCATTACCTGGCTATGAATCAGCTCCTGTCTCTTGTTATCTATCATGTCTTTCTACCCCTTTCCCAATATGTATACTTTGGTTTTCTGGTTATGGTGACATCCTCCCCACCTATAGAGGTCGGTTCTCGTTCGATAGCACCGTTGTGCTAAGCATAAGCGAGCTACCCCCGTGTTGTCCCACGGTTGTGTTATGTTATATAAACTGCGGCTATTCAAAGCAAAAAATAAGCATCGCAAATGCGATTCCATGAATTATTTCTGAATAGTCATATTTATTTTATTATAGCACTAATCTAAAGAGAGGATATATGAAAATTGCTGTCTTATTACTGAAATATATTGACTCTTTGCACAGCAGTTTCTTTGATAGTATTACTTATTGCGAACTTACAGTATATTTCCATTATTTGTCTTTTTCTGATAACAAATCTATGATTTCCTCTCGGATTAAATAATGTTCTGCTGTCTCCTTGCCTTCTATAATATCCTCTGCCAGTTTTGCCTTCTTTTCCTGCAAATGAATAATTTTTTCTTCTATCGTGTCTCTGGCAACCAATTTGAGGACATTCACTACATTTTTTGCCCGATACGATGTGTTCTGTCTGTAGCCTAATTCTGTGCTGCTACATTCCACCGAGAACAGAAGTATTTCTCATACTTTTACTCTGAACTTTTTCACTGTGATAGCAAAATTATTGTTCTTTAAAGAAATGATAATTCTTCTACAGTGGCGTCTGCCTTGCCTGTGGCAAATCAGAATATATTATTGCATGATTCCCCACAATTTTCTTACTTTCATACATTGCCGCATCCGCCTCATGATATAGCGTATCAAAAGTTGCTCTATCTTTATCCGAATATAAAGAAGCACCCAAGCTCACATTAATTTTCTCTCCCTGCATTTCCGATATGGAAATCTTATCTATTTGCGTAAATAAACGTTTGAAAAATGATTCCGCTTGTGCTTTATCTGGCATTCCTGGAAGATACATCGCAAATTCATCACCTCCAAGCCGCATGACAATATCATTCTCACGGCAGGCTCGCTGAAGGACTGCTGCAAGCTTAATGAGAACGGTATCTCCAACGGCATGTCCATATGTATCATTGATTTTTTTGAATTTATCACAGTCTAAAAGGCAGAACAGGCCACCTTTCTTTTTTTCGAGGAATTCTGTAATCTTTCGCTCCCCGCTTCCACGGTTATTAATACCGGTCATGGAATCTGTTTCAGAAAGATACAGCAGCTTTTTCTCCCGGCGTTTCTGTTCGTCAATCACTTCCACACAGTAAAGAACATGCCACAGACGGCCTTTTTCATCGCTATCTACTTTGATAAAGCGCTCGCGGCACCATCCGGAAACTGTACCTATAAATTCATGAACGATTGTGTTTGTTTCCATTAATCGTCTGTCTAATGTTGATAAGTCCACAAACTCCAGTACACTTGATAAATACATTTCTGTACAGAAGTATTTCATAGTTGTATATATTCTTTTTGAAAAATTCTCCTAATCAAACTCTTCACATTCTTTTTCTATATGTTTTGCATTTTTTATCTGCTCATACTTTCCTGTTTTTATATCAATTAAATGCATACATAAATAAATCTCAGAAAGTGCTGAGTAGCTGCTCATACTTGCGTTATATTGCTCTTTTTGAAATGTATTTCTTATTTTTAAAAGAGAAATCAGCATGGTTCCGATCATATCTAAAAACATTGTTAATGCATTGTAATCTACAGCCGGTGGATTATCTACACCGAAAAATCCCTTTATCTGCCCTTTATGGCGTAATGGGCTGACAACTACTTTACAAACATTCTGGTACTTGAGCATATTGTAAGATACCTGATGTACTCCTTTTAATTCTTCAACATCAGAAATAATAACACTTTTTCCCTCATCAAAAGTATCATACCACCAATCAATTACTTCCATATTCACACCCTGCAAATGCTCAATCTGCGGAGTAATTCCTTCTGCACACCATTCATAAGTATTATTTGTTACATGATGCTCCTCGTCATCCTCAAAAATATAAATTCTGTCAGACCCGATATGTTTTCCAAAAAAACTGATAAATTCATTAATTTGTCCCTCGGGAGTATCGTATTCAAGTGCTGAACGCAGTGCCTCATTAATAATTGTTTCGTATTTCTTGATTGACTTCATATATTCCGCCCCTCCCATGATACTTTTGTAAATATTTTTTCTTGATCTACATATATCTTTTCTTAGGTACGCCTGCCAGAAAATCTTTTAAGAATATTCTTGTTCAATTCCTCTGTTTTATCATAAGATGTGTCTATAGCAATTAAAAATACTACTATAATTAAAAAGACAAAAAACAATATATCCTATCATAGTTTCTGGATAATTTTTCATTCTTATCTTATTTTCTCTATAAAGGTCCTAATAATATAGTATAAAAAACTATTTACCTAAAGTATATTTAAAAAATGCTTTCCAGTCTTTTTTAATGCAGACACTCTCTATTTATAGCAAAATTATTCATCTACTCTTTTCAAAGCACACACACTCTCCACATGAACCGAGTGGCTGAACTGATCTACCACAGATACCTTCTCCAAGGTATATTTTTCCTCACACAGCATCTTTAAATCTCTTGCTAATGTTGCCGGGTCGCAGCTTACATAGACAATGCGCTTCGGTGCCATATCGAGCATTGTGTTTAAGAGTATCGCATCACAGCCCTTTCTTGGTGGATCAACAACGATGACATCTGGATGAATCCCAGTCTTTTCATACTGTGCAGGTACGACTTCTTCTGCCTTTCCAACGAAAAATTCAACATTATCCATATGATTTAATGCGGCATTTCTCCTTGCATCATCAATGGCTTCTTTAATGATTTCTACACCGTAAACCTGCTTTGCTTTCTGCGCCAAAAAGAGGGAAATAGTTCCGATTCCGCAGTATAAATCCCACACAAGTTCCTGCCCTTTCAGCTCAGCGTACTCTAATGCTTTAGAATAAAGAACCTTTGTCTGCTGTGGGTTTACCTGATAGAAAGAAAGCGGCCCAATCTGGTATTTAATATTACCGATATAATCTTCAATATAATCCTGGCCCCATACAGTCTCACAGCGAAGTCCCAAAATTTTATTTGTCTTATCAGTATTCGTGTTTACGATAATACTTGTCATTCCCTCGATTGTTTTTAAGTCATCTACAAGTTTATCAATATGTTTCAACTGCTTTTTCGTACCATTTACAATAAGACATACCATAATCTCGCCAGTAGTAAATCCTATGCGGGTTAAAATATGGCGCACCAAACCACTGTGATTTTTCTCATCATATGCAGAAATCTTATTTTCTTTCATATAAGTAAGAACTTTTTCAACAATCGGGTGGGTTACTTCTGCCTGAATCGCACAATTTGTATTGGCCACGATGGAGTGGGTACGGCCCGCATAAAATCCGGCAACAAGGTTCCCCTCTTTGTCATAACCAACAGGAAACTGTGCCTTATTGCGGTAATGCCACGGTTCTTCCATTCCGTATACTGGCTCTATCTTCTGCTCAATATCTTCTTTTCCAAAACCGCCGATACGCATCAGGCAGCCTTCTACAAGACTCTTTTTAAAAGAAAGCTGTTTCTCATAAGAAATCTGCTGTAACTTACAACCTCCACACTGTCTTGCGACCGGACATGGCGGGGTTACTCTGTCTCTTGATGGTGTTACGATTTCTACCAGACGGGCATAACCGTAATTCTTTTTTAATTTTGTTATGGAAACTCTCACTTCATCACCGATTACCGTGTCTTTAACAAAGAAAGGGAAGCCCTGGTACTTGCCAAGACCTTCCCCTTCCTTTGTAAAATCTTCGATTGTAAGTGAAATTTCCTGATTCTTTTTCAAATTCAACTTCTGTTCTGATTTCACTTTATTATTCAATCCTTTTCTCCTAAATGACTTGTCGCTCTGATATTGCTTTCAAATAATTTATTGTAACCTTTCCACTCACCGCTCTGACGGCTCTCTTCTGCAAGTGCTTCAATAAACGTCTCCATCTTTGCATCAGTATTATCTGCAAAATTAAGAGCTAATGCCTCAATTAATGCCGGCTTCTTAGGGGAACCGTATTCTAACTCACCGTGATGTGCTAAGATACAGTGCTTTAATTCATTCGCCAGCTTCGCTGGGAAACCATTAATATTTCTAATCTTCTCATCAATCATCATCGTTCCCATTACGATATGGCCGACCAGCTGTCCGACATCTGTATAATCGTTCTCCGGGAAATCAGAAAGCTCATCAATCTTTCCGATATCATGACAGATTGCTGCTGTAATAAGTAAATCTTTATTCAAAACCGGATACTGCGTACAATAAAAATCACACAGTTTCGTTACGCTTAATGTATGCTCTAACAGACCGCCCATAAATCCATGATGTACTCTTTTCGCTGCGGAATGTGCCTTGAACTTGGCTGCAAATTCCTTATCTCCAAAGAAAGCAACTAATAGCTGTCTTAAATAAATGTTCTGTACATGATTCACATAAGAAGATAATTCCTTAAACATTCCGTCAATACTCTTGCTGGAACATGGGATATAATCCTCCATTGCAAATTCGCCCTCTCTGGCTTTACGCAGTCTTCTGACATTGAGCTGCGGACTGCCCTGAAAGCTTGTGACATTACCCTCTACACGGATGTAATCCATCTGTTCAAAATTCTCGATTCCATTATTCAAATCCCAGATTTTTGTGTCAATGACACCAGTCTTATCCTGCAAAATCATGGAATAATAAGTCTTTCCCGCTTTTGTCTTCGCAATATTTTTTACTTTACAAAGGTACACTTCAGAGACATTATCTCCTTCTCTGAGTTCATTAATATAACGCATATACGTTTCCTTTCTAATCCATCTCTTTAATTACTTCACATATTATAGCTTAAATTTAATAGGCTGACAACCAAGAAAATGCTCTATTTCGCAGATTTTTCCGCATTTTTAAAGGCTTTACGCCCCGTCTTCATTGACAAATGAAGTATTTCATGTCACAATTACTTTTGCATTAAATTAAGGAAAGGAATAGTCCGGCACAGTATCGGACTGTAGGTAAGCATTATGATTAGAAAACACATTATTGCACACGGCCGCGTACAGGGCGTTGGTCTTCGCTTTACAGTAACCGGTTTTGCAAAAAAGTACAATGTGACGGGTTGGGTCCGCAATCTCTATGATGGTACGGTAGAGATGGAAGTCCAGGGACTAGACCACCGTGTGGAACTCTTTTTACAGGAGTTATCCTCTGATCGGCCAGGTGGGAATCGCTTCATCCGCATTGACAAATTGGACATTACAAATATTCCTTCTGTAAATGTAGCAGATGAAAAGGGCTTTCGGGCTCGCTACTAACAAGTTAATCTAATATTATCAATATATGAAAATCTTATTCAATCATAACTTACGCAGTAAAACTATGTACAAACTATATACTATCTGGATTATTTCTCTTTACATAGCTCTGCAATACGTTTTCCTGCATACTGCATCCATCACAAATTAAGATGCATATCAAGATTGAACTTAAATTTTTGAGAGGATTTTATTTATGAATACAAAGGCACTAATCACATTAGAATATGATAAAATCATTAAAAAGCTGGAGACTTTTGCTTCTTCGACCATGGGAAAGGCACTCTGTAAAGACCTGCTTCCCTCCTCTGATTACGAAGAAATCTTGTCAGCACAGACAGAAACAAAAGATGCACTGACCCGGCTTTATAAGACGGGTTATCTTTCTTTTCAGGGACTTTCTGATATCCGTCCACATTTAAGATTATTAGAAATTGATTCCACATTAAATACAAAGGAGCTTCTCGACATTGCCCGTCTTCTTTCTATTACAGCACAGGCTGTAGAATACGGCGATACGGAAGATGACATAATGGCATATGACTCCTTAAACAGCTATTTTGGAGAACTTGATTCATTAGAATTCCTTTACCAGAGAATTACACAGTGTATTTTATCTGAGGATGAGATCAGTGATGATGCCTCTTCCGCATTAAAAGACATTCGCCGCGAAATCAAACAGACAAATATTTCCATCCACAATAAGCTGACTTCTGTTATCAACTCACAAAATAACAAGACAATGCTTCAGGATGCGCTGATTACCGTCCGTAATGGTCGTTACTGTGTTCCTGTAAAAACAGAATATCGTAACGCCTTTCCGGGTATGATTCACGATCAGTCTTCTTCCGGTTCTACACTTTTCATCGAGCCGATGGCCGTTGTCCAGTTAAACAACCATTTGAAAGAATTAGATATTAAAGAAAAAATGGAAATCGAAAAGATTCTCCAGTCTTTAAGCGCACAGGCCGCTTCCTGCAGCCGTGAATTAGAGGAAAATCAGAAGATTCTGACAAAGCTTGATTTCATTTTCGCAAAGGCAAAATATGCAAAAGAATATCAGGGAACCGAACCGATTTTCAATACAGACGGAATTGTAGATATCAAGCAGGGCCGTCATCCATTACTTGACCCGAAAAAAGTCGTTCCAATCCATATTTATATTGGCGAGGACTTTAATATGCTTCTGCTCACCGGACCAAATACTGGTGGTAAGACCGTTTCCTTAAAAACAGTCGGTCTCTTCCAGCTTATGGGACAGGCAGGACTCCACATTCCTGCATTTCAGGGTTCCCGCCTTGCTGTATTTTCTGATATTTTTGCAGATATCGGAGATGAGCAGAGTATTGAGATGAACTTATCCACATTTTCATCTCATATGACGAACCTTGTCCACATTTTAGACGAAGCTGACCCCAATTCTCTCGTTTTACTCGATGAGTTATGTGGAGGAACTGACCCGACAGAAGGTGCGGCACTTGCCATTGCCATCTTAGATGACCTGCATACAGGAAAGATTCGTACAGTTGCAACAACACATTACGCTGAGCTAAAAATGTACGCAATGGACACACCTGGCGTAGAGAATGCCTGCTGTGAATTCGACCTTGAGACTCTTTCTCCAACTTACCGCCTTTTAATCGGTATTCCTGGAAAAAGTAATGCCTTCTCCATCAGTGAACGTCTTGGCCTGCCAGACTACATTATCGAACAGGCACGCTCCCAGATTGATGCGACTGCCATTGACTTTGAAAACATGCTCTCTGAATTAGAGAAAAACAAAGCTGAAATTGAAAAAGAACAGTCTGAACTTTACAAGACAAAACAGGAAATCGAGAACTTAAAGAACAGCCTGAAAGAAAAACAGGATGACATTAAAGAAAAACGAGACAAGATGCTCCGTGATGCTCGCGAGGAAGCACGAAACATTCTCGAAGAAGCCAAGGAAGTTGCTGATGAATCCATTCGTAAATATCACGCATGGGGACAGCATCCAAAGCAGAACAACATGAAAAAAATGGAAGCACAGAGAAGTGATCTCCGAGGCCGCATGAGTAAGCTTGACAAAAAGCTCGCCTATAAGGCAAAGAAGTCTTCCACTATCTCCGATCCTTCTGACTTCAAAGTAGGCGATTCTGTATTTGTAACTACACTTTCTCTAAACGGAACTGTAAAAGAAGCTGCCAACAAGGATGGAGACCTTGTAATCCAGATGGGCTTCTTAAGTTCTGTAGTAAACTACAAAAACTTAGAACTTCTCGCTCCAGAAAAAGCACCGAAACCACAGCATCAGCCAAAAGACCGCTACAGTATCAATAAGGCTGCAACAATCAATCCGGAAATCAACCTTCTCGGAAATACTGTGGATGAGGCAATCGCCCGCCTTGAAAAATACCTCGATGATGCTATGATCGCCGGACTTACTTCTGTCCGGGTTGTTCATGGAAAGGGAACTGGCGCCTTACGAAAAGGTATCCACGAGTATCTCCGTAAACTGAAGTTTGTGAAGTCCTATAAGCTTGCAGAATTCGGCGAAGGGGATGCCGGGGTAACAATCGTAACTTTTAAGTAAATACTAGTTTTTAGAACTAAACAGACGCCGCTACAAAGAAAATTGCAGGCAGTTGCTCAAAAAAACAAAGAGAAGGAGTATTCTAAGCTTGATTTTGTTCCGTTGCGCTAAACGTTCCATCCTGCCTGATAAAACAACCTTGCTCGAAAACGAGCTCGCAAGGTTACAGTCAGGATTCCACAGCGCAAAGTCACAAAATTCAAGCTTAGAATACTCCTTCTCTTTGCTTTCTTTTGAGCAATCCGATAAAGGATATATATGTAGCGGCTAGCTACTTCAAGTCCTACTAGTCAGTTGAAAGACAGCTCCCCAAAAAAGCCCATAGCCTATATTTGTGGTCTTAGCGAAGATTGAATGCGAACCTTTAAGGAATATTTAAACCGCAGCGATAGAGTCACAAATATAGGCTATGGGCTCTTGGGGGGGAGCGTCTCCCTTGCCTGCGGCAACTCAGATTTACCATTCGTATTTGTGGAGTTGTCCTTCAAGCTCTAATTCTTTGAACCCCTGCTGTCTCAGTGCTTCATACAAAACAATTGCTACAGAGTTTCCAAGATTCAGTGAACGGATATGATCGAGCATTGGGATACGAACAGCGGTTTCTTTATGTTCGAGTAAGATTTCTTCCGGGATTCCGGCGCTTTCTTTTCCGAACATGATGTAGCAGCCGTCTTCATATTCTACATCTGTGTAAGTTTGTTTTGACTTTGTGGTTGCCATATAGATTTTTGCTCCTGGATTCTTTGCAAGGAAGTCCTCGAAGTTCACATATGTACGGACATCTAATTTATCCCAGTAGTCAAGTCCGGCACGTTTGAGCATTTTGTCGTTGATTTTGAAGCCAAGTGGCTCGATTAAATGAAGAACACTCCCTGTTGCTACACAGGTTCTTCCGATATTTCCAGTGTTGGCCGGCATTTCCGGCTCATGTAATACGATGTTTACCATAATTTATTCCTCGATATTTCTTATTTACTACTATTACAGATTTTTCTCTTTACGTAATCTTTCCACAAAGTTAGCCAGACGACCTAATGCCTCTTTTAATTCTTCGATAGAATAAGCATAGGATACCCGAAGGAATCCTTCTCCGCAGTCTCCAAATGCTGTTCCCGGAATGATGGCTACTTTTTCTTCGCGTAAGAAGCGGTTTGCAAATTCATCGGAGGTCATGCCAAATTCTTTGATGCATGGGAACATGTAAAATGCGCCTTCTGGCTCGAAACATTTCAATCCCATTTCGGAGAAGAGTTCTAAGACAAATCGACGGCGCTGATTATATGCATTTCGCATAATCTGAACGTCTTCCTCCCCGTTTGTCATTGCTTCGATTGCTGCGTACTGGCTTGTTGTCGGTGCTGCCATAATCGCAAACTGATGAATCTTTAATATTTGCTGCATGATAAGTTCCGGACCCGTGGCAAATCCCATTCTCCATCCGGTCATGGCAAAGGATTTACTGAATCCATTGATGATAATCGTTCTGTCTCTCATTCCTGGAAGAGAAGCGATAGAACAGTGATTCTGTCCATAAGTAAGTTCTGCATAAATTTCATCAGAAATGACATACAGATCTTTTTCTTTTACGATTTCGGCGATCGGCTCTAAGTCTTCACGGGTCATAATCGCACCTGTCGGATTGTTTGGATAGGATAAAATCAGAATCTTTGTCTTATCGGTAATTGCTGCAAGTAATTCTTCTGGCTTTAACTTAAAGTGATTCTCTTCTTTTAAGTCAATTGTTACAGGCACACCGTCCGCTAACTTCACACATGGGAGATAAGAGACGAAAGCTGGCTCTGGCAAAATAACTTCGTCTCCCGGATTCAGCATCGCACGAAGAGCAAGATCAATTCCCTCACTTCCACCAACAGTCACAACGATTTCGTGGGCAGGATTGTAAGTAAGTTCATATTTACGATACATGTAGTGTGCGATTGCTTTTCGAAGTTCTAACAATCCGGCATTGGATGTATAGAAAGTACGTCCTTTTTCTAAGGAATAGATACCTTCCTCACGGATATGCCACGGAGTATCAAAGTCCGGCTCACCTACACCAAGGGAAATAGCATCTGGCATTTCCTGTACTAAATCAAAAAATTTACGGATTCCTGAAGGTTTCATCTGTACTACTTTATCGGATAAAGGATTTCTCATGGTGTCACCTTCATTCTGTTTGCCGGCTCTTTATCTATAAGAATCATACCGTGATCTTTATATTTTTTCAGGACGAAATGTGTTGCTGTACCGGCAACTGCTTCTAATGTAGAAAGCTTTGTGGAGACAAACATGGAGACTTCTTTTAAAGTTTTACCCTCTAAAAAGATAGCAAAATCAAAAGCTCCAGACATCAGATAAATGGACTTTACTTCCGGGTAGTTTGTGATTCTCTCTGCCAGCTTTTCAAATCCCTGTCCTCTCTGTGGGGTAACACGCACTTCGATAAATGCTGTTACTTTCTCTGTGTCTGTTTTATCCCAGTTAATAAGGGTAGGATATCCGCAGATGATTCCCTCATTCTCCATTTTTTCGATTTCTTCTAATACAACACTTTCGTCTGTTCCGAGCATGATAGCCAGATCGTGCAGGTCGATTCTGCTGTTATTTTCCAGCATTCTTAAAATTTCGTGACGCATTGTTCTCTCCTTTATATATTTTCTTTTCATTTATACTACCGCTGTTTTATATTGTCGGTCTTATATTTAAAAATAAAAAACTGATATCTAGATTATTTATAACTTCCAGAAACATAAATCCATCTGATGCTTGTATTATTTACAAATTTCAGAAATATCTACCTGAACTTTATAATATTCGTCCATTTTCGGTGGTTCCAGAAAACGTGCTTCATCATCATAACGAATCAGTCGGTCATTCCCAGAAGTCGTCTGTCCGATTACTGCCGCTGCTACTCCTGCCTTCTGGAGCTGCTCTACAATTCTCGCTCCATTTGCACAGGCAAGAAGCAATGTTCCGCCGGACCGAAGCATATATGGATTTAAATTAAAATATTCGCATACTTCTATCGTATGCTGCTTGATCGGTATATTTTTAAGATCAATAGACAGCCCGACATTGGCTGCCGCTGCCATTTCCCAGAGTGCGGCAAAAATACCGCCTTCCCGCACATCATGTACAGAAACAACTTCTTTTTCCTGTAAAATGTCCGCTACTGCCGTCATAGAGCCATCATCAAATAAATGCTTTGCCGCCTCAACATAGGATGGTGCGTATCTTTCTTCTAATCGTTTCGCATACTCGGCCGCAAGCATAGCCGCACCTTCTCTGCCGACCGTTCCTGCAACAACTAAATCTAAATCCGCATTCACTACAGCTACCTGCTTTGTGTTTCCCTTACTATCCGCTATGCTCTCCTTGCTTACTACAATGTTTTCCTTATTTCTCGTAATACTTCCCATTGCAGTAACCGATAAAATAAGTGTGCTGACATACGGTGACACCGCTGTATGCCCGGAAAGCACTAAAATATTTTCCTGCATACAAAGGCTGTCGATTTCTTTTATCAATGCCTTTAACTGTTTTTCCTCTGCTTCTTCCGGCATAAGAATACTGAGCGAAATCGCTTTTGGAGCTGCCCCCGCTGCCAGCATACTATTTACTGCACCGTAGACTGCTCTTTTTGCTGCAAATGTCCAGCCTTCCACCGGATTTACTGCCATTGCCACACCGTTTTTTCCCGAAAATCCCTGTGTAAACTCTGGCATAAATTCCGGCATAAAAAGAACTCCGGCATCCTCACCGGGTGCCGGAGAGCCTTTTTCACTGTGGTTATGCAACTGTCTTAGTACCGAGCGTTTTAAAATACTCTCTTTTACCTTTCCTATCCGCATAATATACACTCCCACAGCGGAAGCAGGCTCACCGCCTACTCCGCCTTATTTGCTCCCTGATTATTATTTCCTGTCGTACCTTTGCTGCCTTCTGCCTTCTCACCAGCTTTTGCTGTCTCATCTTTCTTCTGCGTCGTTGGCTTTGGCACTTCCTTTTTCTTTGTTCCGACACGGACAACGGATGGAGTGGACATATAAGAACTGGAATTCACCTGCGTTCTCTTCGTCTCTTTTCCATCTATGTATACAACCTTCCACAGTCTTGCTGTGTAACCAGTACGTCCATTGGATTCTACAACTCGCTTGCCCTCTTCCATCGTGTTATCCTTGATTACTTTTTCGGAAGGACCTCTTGTAGAAACAGTCTCGGATACATACTCTACCTTTCGGTTTGAAGCACGATATTCCTTACCGTAAATAGTAAATGTAATACTGCTTCCTCCAGCTACTCCCTGAATATATACTGGATGATCAAGATTATTGGTAAACTTCAGATCCTTATCTGTTCCGGAAATCGCCGCATCCGCAGATAATGGAACATAATGTACCGTCATTGAATGATTCGATCGCTCTGTTACATTTAATTCTGCTCTTAAAACCGCATTGTAAAGTGTTGTAGATACCTGGCAGATTCCTCCACCATAAGTCTGCACTGTCTGTCCATTCGAATAAGAACCTGCAAGATGGTATCCATTATCCGCTGTAAATGGTGCCACTTTTGAATAAACAGAGAAAGAATCTCCCGGATACAGTAAAGTTCCGTTAATCAGGCTTGCTCCATTCTCTACATTAGCGCATCTTCCAGAAGCAGAGCCTGCATAAGATGTTGTAAATGTTCCAAGCACATCTTTAATTGCTGAAAGCTCCTTCTTCGTATGCTTTGCTTTATCTAACGTATAATCCATCGGAAATACAACAGACTTGTGATTCCAGTCTTTTTTGCTAAAGACTTCTGCAAGCTTGTCTGCATTTGCCTCAAAGTCGATATCTACACCATCTACCTGCTTTGTGATAACAAACTTTCCATCTTTTCTTGTAATAGTGGCATCCTTTTTCTTTGCAAGGAACTTCTTCGCCTTCTTCTTAACAACCTTCCTCGTCTCTGCCTTATCTACAGAAAAAATAAGTGGAAAATCCATCCCTTCCTTTTCAAGCTTTCTTACTTCAATGACACGCTTAAAGACATTCCCTGTCTTTCCAAAATCATATGCTTTCTCTACCACATCCATATTTGTACATTTCAGGCCAATATCGGAAAGAGCAAATGTACTCTCTTTCTTTTTCACCTGCAATGTAACCGTTTCCTGCGATACCTTATCTATATATTCCTGTACTTTTGCCTTTGCCTCTTCCTGTGTCATTCCGCCGACAGACATCCCCTGAATTGTCATTCCCGGATAGATTGCGTCAATATTAATATACTTGGAATAATAATAATAAAACGCCGCCCCGCCGCCTGCTAAAATAAGAAGAAGCAATACAAGTATGATAATCCCTACTCTTTTTTTCATATTGCACCCTTTTACTTTCTTAAAATTCCATTAAATAAAACATCATTCTACCCTATAGATCATGATTTATTTAATTCATTTCTCTCATTCATATTCAAAAACTCTGATGTGTTTTTGAATCCTACATCATCATTGCTGGAACGACTGTTGTGATAACCATCGCGATAACTACTAATACAACTACAACTGTAGCAATTCTCTGTCTTTTCTTTGTGCCATCTGACTTCATACTAAAACTTCCTTTCTAAAATAAACTATATAAAATGCGTCCGTCTTCATTTTCTAACTTCATATAGTGATTTCGCATCTTTCAAAGATACAGCACTTCAGAACAGAAATCACTATATCTCTCACTCTGACCTTGCTATGGCGCTTACTTGAAAAATACTTTTATTGTTATAAACATACAGACTTTTTTTGTTCTCCTGAACATTCTTTTTTATTTTAAGTCATTTCTGTCGTACATTCAAGTCTCTATTTTATCAGGATTTACTATCCTATATCATTATCAACAACATCGTAACCTGCTGTTCACTTATTATAATATTTCCCACTCTACAGTTCTAGCCGCCCGATTTAGCGGATTCCTTCTGCTATAATCAAATAAGCAAAACACCTGTTTTTTCTCCACCTGCCCACTCTGCTCAAACTTCTTTATATTAATTTCAAATACTTCGATATGACTTTGGTTGGCTGCCCTCTTTGAATCATAAATTCCTGCCTGCACATCTTCTGGAAAAAGTTTTTCTCCCTGTTCTCTGTATAATGCTTTCCACTCTTTCTTGTATTGTGCGGTATCTTTTGCCCATGCAGGTCTTCCTTTTACATTTTCTCGAAGATACATATCATATAGCATAATCTCATCTAAAGTATCCCATTCATTTTCATCTATATGTTCTCTTAAAAACTCCCGAAGAATATTATACTTTTCGAGTCGGTTGTGATTCAGCTTATGATAGCCTTTTCCCCGATACCATGCTGAAAACATTTCATAGAAGCGGAATGGACTCTCAAAAAATGGAACAGCATATTTTAAAGTTAATGTATACTGACCACTGTTGTAATAGAGTTCTACAAGCTCCTCCACACCTTTTAATAAAATAATCTCGTCATAAGAGAGCCATTTTGTTCCAAGTACTTCGTATGGCGGCTGATTACGATATAGAATGCTATACTTTTTGACTTCTTCCTCCATCATCGTTCCCTTTAACACTTTAAGGAATCCAAGCTGAAGCTGGTCTGGCTCATGTGCATATAAATCATCAAATGAGCATCCAAATCTCTCATAATTCTCATATGGCAGCCCGGCAATTAAATCCAAATGCTGATGAATATTTCCCAGTTCATGTACTCTGTCCACATAATGAAAAAGCTTATCTAAATCCATATGCCGATGAATCGCATCAACCGTCTCCCCATTTGTGGACTGCACTCCAATTTCAAGCTGAATCAGACCCGGACGCATCTTTGCAAAAAGCTCTAACTCCTCCTCACCAAGCAAATCCGATGAAATCTCAAAATGAAAATTCGTAATTCCGTTATCATGTTCCACCAGATAACTCCAGATATCAATCGCCCTCTGCCTGTTGCAGTTAAATGTCCTGTCAACAAACTTAACCTGTGGAACTTTTGCTTCAAGAAAAGCATCCAGCTCTTTTTTCACAATCGGCAAAGAACGGAATCTTACCGTCTTATCCACAGAAGAAAGGCAGTAACTACAGCAGAACGGACATCCTCTGCTCGTCTCATAATATAAAATCTTATGTTCAAAAAGATGAAAATCTTCGTACACAAATGGAATCGTATCCATATTCATCAAAGTAGCAAACCCTGTATTGATGATTTTCGTTTTATTTCCTATATTGCTCTCAGCATTTCCTAAAGCTGCTTCTCCTGAAAAATCCCAGACTGCAATTCCCTGTAACTTTTGGAGTTTTGACATATCTATATAATTCGTTGGATAGACATTATCTTCTCCTGCGAAATGTTTATCTTCTATATCTTTTTCCTCTTTTACAGCTTGTTTCCTTTCTATGGAATATCTCTTTTCCACAATTCCTGATAAGACTTTTTTACTTTCTGATTGTTTGTATACATCTTTAATCCGACATTTTTCCTCCACTGTTAAGCGAATCAGTTCAGAGAAAACTTCCTCTCCCTCTCCCTGCATAATCAGGTCAAATGCTGGATTCTCCATCAAAAATTTATTCGCTGCATAAGAAACTTCCGGACCACCAGCCCAGATTTTCACATCAGGACTCACTTTTTTAAGCTCCGCCGCCAGTTCTCGCACAAAAGAAATATTCCATATATAGCAGGAAAAAATAACAACATCAGCCTTTTCCTCATATAAATCCTGTAAAATATCCTCTACATAATTATTAATTGTATATTCTTTTAAAATAATCTCCGCTCCCGGAATCTTCTTCCTGTCAGCATAAGCTTTCAGGCTGAAAATCGCCAGATTTGAGTGGATATATTTCGCATTAATTCCGCATAATAAAAAGCGCATTACATACTCCTTCCAACAAAAATAAATCCTGCCAGGCAGGTTCTTTTATTCAATACGGGATTCAAACAGAACTTCCCGGCTCTGTCTGAATAAAAAACCTACGGAAATGTACTCCGCAGGCTGCTTTTAATTCGAACCTTTTCAGTATAACATGAGATGGTTGTTTTTAACAGGGGAATGTTGTTTAAATGGCTAAACTGACGCCCCTTATCCTTTGTAATATACAAAATGCTTCGTATCACTGCGTCCAAACTGCTCAACCGCAGCTTGAACTTGCTCTAAGGCGCATTTTTGTATATTACAGAGGATAAGAGGGCTGTCCATTCTTAAACCTCCTAACTACAAACTCCCAATCTGGCAAGTCTGTTAAAAACTTAGAAAAGTGAATTAATGAACTTTCGTTTTCTATAAAGCTATAATCTTCTGAACAATTTCAAAAAACCCCTTGCATTTTCAAAAAAACTGTGCTAAAATAAATTTCGTTGTGAGACAGTACATCACATGCGGGTGTAGTTCAATGGTAGAACACTAGCCTTCCAAGCTAGATACGTGGGTTCGATTCCCATCACCCGCTTTTATTTTTTCAAAGTTGTTAAAACATTTCAAAAAGTTCTTGACAATTAGAAAATATATGATATAATAAATACAGTTGAATAATTCATTTAAGTTTTATGCACGAGTGGCTCAGTGGTGGAGTATCGCCTTGCCAAGGCGAGGGTCGCGGGTTCGAATCCCGTCTCGTGCTTTTTTTGTTGTCTTTTTACACATCTAACTTATATCCAAATTAAAATATTAAAAACGGAGATGTTACATTACTATTCCACTGCAACATCTCCGTTTTTTCACTTACCGATAATTAGCTATCTTGTAAACGAAATGATAAATTTTTAATCCATATAAAATAAAAACTTGCCAACAGGATACTTGATAAGAACCACGTTATGCCCAGGAAACTATATTTAACATTTGACCATAGAATATACGCAGCAAACAATACTATTGCAATATAAAACAAAATACTTACAATCTTCCATATCGGCGAATCATCGGACGAATAACAAATTTTTCTTATATCAACATATTCATTAGTTTGATATATCAAGGTGATGATGAGCAATACAATGGAACTAATAATTTTTATAATAGCTGCTCCATAATTCCACATTATAGGAAAGATCAACAACACCATTGTATTACTAACTTTAGAACCATCCGCCGTATCCATCATAATTTTTACATATTCATAAGATAGTAAGTAATTAAGCCATATTAAAAATAAAATAAATACTAAAAATGTCTTCTTTTTCATTGCCTCGCTCCTTTAATTCAGGCATATTATTTAGCATCTTCTATTGATTGCGTTGAAGCTTCTTCGGCAGCTTCCTGTTGATCTTCTTCACCTGCTTTATCATACCATTTTTGTGCTTCTTCTCCTTCTAACGTAGTAAACGTACCATCTCCATTAGGAATATCAACTCTTATGACCTGTCCTCCCTGGTCAACAGAAACAGACTCATCAACCATATTACTTGTTTCTGACTGGTCTGTAAAAGTACAAGCATTTAATGACAACGCTATTGTCACTGCCATAATCAGTCCTACTATTTTTTTCATGATAGACCTCTTTTCGTTTTAATTTTTTGCTTTCTTTAGGGCATTATTACTTTTTTATAATACATCTATTTATCCAGTTTT
>RRZT011060373.1_pt1 | contig 21799 bp, 17 predicted proteins | sample 2165551 | NCBI WGS metagenome assembly RRZT01 (sample SAMN10456910, study PRJNA506462) | wastewater metagenome | biome: wastewater; feature: sludge; material: wastewater sludge; isolation source: wastewater sludge with Escherichia coli K12::gfp cells carrying plasmid... | place: USA: Moscow, Idaho... | reverse complement strand
GACGTCGCCGAAGTATTCGTCCTGCTTGGGCGTGCCCGGCGGCAGCTGCGCGTCGCCGAGGCGCCCCGGCGGCTCGCTGCTCAGGGTCAGGCGGTGGCGGTACAGGTAGTAGCCGTCGGCGTTGACGAAGCGCAGCTTGAGACGCTGGCCGTCCTGCTCCAGCAGGTCGAGGCGGAAGGCTTCGCCGACCGGGAGGAAGTCGCTGCTGTTGTTCAGCGCGCTGGCGCCGAGCAGCGGAGCGGGGCGACTGTCGAACAGGCTGGCGGCGGCGGGCAGGATGCAGAGCAGCAGAAGCAGGGGCAGCAGGCGACGCATTGCGGTTTCTCGACGGGGAACGCCGGCATCATAGCGGAAAGGGCCTGCGGCGGCCTGCGGCAGACTGCCCCCGTAGGTAACCGGGCTTTTCGGCGCGAGCCTGCGCGGTGTCGCGCGCATGCTTTATAGTGCAAGGCAATCAGCGGCTGCCCAGCGCGCAGCCGCCCGCCTGCAATCGACTGCTCGGGGAGTGGGAAGCCAATCATGCTGAACTGGAAAAAACGCGTGGGAACCGTGCGCGACAGCGTCGACGACTCGGTGGAGGATGTGCGCAGCTATCTGGGCGGAATCTGGGCCAGCCGCGCGGTCGGCGCGGTGGTCGGCGTCTACCTGCTCGGCACCCTGGTGGTCGGCTGGTACTGGAGCATCGAGCCGGAACGCTTCGCCGTGCAGCAGCAGGCCCAGGCCGCCGCCGAGCAGGCGCAGGTCGAGCTGGTGCCCGGCTACACCACGGTGGAAACCCTGAAGCGCGTGGCCGGCACCCTGCTCGACAAGTCGGGCGGCTACCTGTCCAACGACCTGGCGCCGCCGGGGCTGTGGCTGGACAACATGCCCAACTGGGAATACGGCGTGCTGGTGCAGGTGCGCGACCTGTCCCGCGCGCTGCGCAAGGACTTCGCCCGCTCGCAGTCGCAGTCCACCGAGGACGCCGACCTGGCCAAGGCCGAGCCGCGTTTCAACTTCGACAACAAGAGCTGGGCGCTGCCGGCCAGCGAGCAGGAGTACCGCGCCGGCATCCAGTCGCTGAGCCGCTTCCAGACGCGCCTGGCCGACCCCAACCAGAGCCAGGCGCAGTTCTACGCCCGCGCCGACAACCTGCGCAACTGGCTGACCGACGTGGAAACCCGCCTCGGCTCGCTGTCCCAGCGGCTGTCCGCCAGCGTCGGGCAGATGCGCCTGAACACCGACCTCAGCGGCGCCATCCCCGCCGGCAGCGAGGAGATCGTCAAGACGCCCTGGCTGCAGATCGACAACGTGTTCTACGAGGCGCGCGGCCAGGCCTGGGCGCTGTCGCACTTCCTGCGCGCCATCGAGGTGGACTTCGCCGACGTGCTGGCGAAGAAGAACGCCACGGTCGGCGTGCGGCAGATCATCCGCGAGCTGGAGGCCGCCCAGGAGCCGCTGTGGAGCCCGATGATCCTCAACGGCGACGGCTTCGGCATCCTCGCCAACCACTCGCTGGTGATGGCCAACTACATCTCGCGGGCCAACGCGGCGATCATCGACCTGCGTCAGCTGCTCGAACAGGGTTGAGGGGGCCGGCGTGAGCAAGAAACTCTCTTCCCTTGCCGCCCTCGGCGGCCTGGTCTATTCCACCGACGCCGGGCGTCACTGCCCGGACTGCTCGCGGCCGGTCGCCGAATGCATCTGCGGCCAGCCGCAGGTGCCGGCCGGCGACGGCATCGCCCGGGTGCGCCGCGAGAGCAAGGGCCGCGGCGGCAAGACGGTGACCACCATCAGCGGCGTGCCGCTGGCCGGCGAGGAACTCAAGGCGCTGGCCACCGCACTGAAGAAGCGCTGCGGCACCGGCGGCGCGCTCAAGGACGGGGTGATCGAGATCCAGGGCGAGCACGTCGAGCTGCTCATCGGCGAGCTGGAGAAGCGCGGCTTCAAGGCGAAGAAATCCGGCGGCTGAGGCTGCCGCCCTTGCAGGAGCGAGCGTGCTCGCGATCCTCGCCGCACCAGAGCATCGCCAGCCAGCCGGCTCCTGCAGGTCGGGCGTCCCGGGCCGTCCATCACGATCCAAGGAGAGCTGGACATGGCAAAAGGCAAGAACGCAGACGAGTGGAGCGTGGCCGACAGCCGCCGCGTCTACGGCATCCGTCACTGGGGCGCCGGCTACTATGCGATCAACGAGGCCGGCAACGTCGAGGTGCGCCCCCACGGCCCCCACGGCGCGCCCATCGACCTGAACCTGCTGGTCGCCCAGCTGCGCGACTCCGGCCTGTCGCTGCCGCTGCTGGTGCGCTTCCCCGGCATCCTCCAGGACCGTGTGCGCCAGCTCACCGGCGCCTTCGACGCCAGCATCCTGCGCCTCGACTACCAGAACGGCTACACCGCGCTGTACCCGATCAAGGTCAACCAGCAGGAGGCGGTGGTGGAGAACATCATCGCCACCGACAACGTCGCCATCGGCCTGGAAGCCGGCTCCAAGCCCGAGCTGATGGCGGTGCTGGCGCTGGCGCCCAAGGGCGGCACCATCGTCTGCAACGGCTACAAGGACCGCGAATTCATCCGCCTGGCGCTGATCGGCCAGAAGCTCGGCCACCGGGTGTTCATCGTCGTCGAGAAGGAATCCGAGGTGCCGCTGCTGATCGAGGAAGCCGCCGCCCTCGACGTGCAGCCGTGGATCGGCCTGCGCGTGCGGCTGTCCTCGCTGGCCTCCAGCAAGTGGGCCGACACCGGCGGCGAGAAGTCCAAGTTCGGCCTCTCGGCGGCGCAGATCCTCGCGGTGCTCGAACGCCTGCGCGGCGCCGGGCTGGAGCAGAGCGTGCGCCTGCTGCACTTCCACATGGGCTCGCAGATTTCCAACATCGCCGATTACCGCAAGGGGTTCCGCGAGGCGGTGCGCTACTACGGCGAGCTGCGCGCCCTCGGCCTGCCGGTCGATCACGTCGACGTCGGCGGCGGCTTGGGCGTCGACTACGACGGCACCCATTCGCGCAACGCCAGCTCGATCAACTACGGCATGGAGGACTACGCCGCCACCGTGGTCGGCATGCTCAAGGAGTTCTGCGACCGCCAGGCGCTGCCGCACCCGCACATCTTCTCCGAGAGCGGCCGCGCGCTGACCGCCCACCACGCGGTGCTGGTGGTGCAGGTCACCGACGTCGAGCGGCCCAACGACGCGCTGCCGCAGCTGCCGGCCGACATCGAGCAGCCGGAGAGCCTGCAGGCGCTGTTCGAGCTGCTCGGCCCCAACGACCCGGAGATGGTCGCCGAGACCTACTGGCGCGCCACCCACTTCGTTGGCGAGGTGGCCGCGCAGTACTCGGCGGGCAAGCTGTCGCTGGTGCAGAAGGCGCTGGCCGAACAGGCCTACGCGGCGATCTGCCGGCGCCTGCACGAGCAGCTCAAGGCCCGCCAGCGCTCCCATCGCCAGGTGCTCGACGAACTCAACGACAAGCTGGCCGACAAGTACATCTGCAACTTCTCGGTGTTCCAGAGCCTGCCCGACACCTGGGCCATCGAGCAGATCCTGCCGATCCTGCCGATCCACCGCCTGCACGAGCAGCCCGGCCGCCGCGCGGTGCTGCAGGACCTGACCTGCGACTCCGACGGCAAGATCCGCCAGTACGTCGACGAGCAGAGCATCGAGACCAGCCTGCCGGTGCACGAACTGCGCGACGGCGAGGACTACCTGCTCGGGGTGTTCCTGGTCGGCGCCTACCAGGAAATTCTCGGCGACATGCACAACCTGTTCGGCGACACCGACTCGGTGAACGTCTACCAGCGCGGCGACGGCAGCGTGTTCCACGCCGGCATCGAAACCCATGACACCATCGAGGACCTGCTGCGCTACGTGCACCTGGAGCCCAGCGAGCTGATGTCGCTGTACCGCGACAAGGTCGCCGGCGCGCACCTCACCGCCCGCGAGCGCACCCGCTACCTGGACATCCTGCGCCTGGGGCTGACCCGCTCGTCCTACCTGGCGACCTGAGCGGTCGCCGGGCCGGCGCGCTGCCGTTGCCCGTGGGAGCGGCGCCCTCGCCGCGACGGCGGGGCATCGGGCCACTGCGTGCCTGCCCCGCGTTGTCCACCTGGTCCGGACACCGGACTGGTGCCTGAGCTGGTAGAGGCTCGCTGCGGAGTCCTCCACCCACGAGCTAAACGCCGGGCCGGGTGCGCCGCACCCGGCAGGGCGTCAGCGCAGGCCGAACTGCGCCCAGGCCCGCGCCGCGCTGTGGTGGAGGATGCCGTGGCGGCGCGCCAGCGCCGGGCGGTCGCGGTCGTAGCCGCCGCCGATCACGCAGGCCACCGGGATGTCGCGCTCCAGGCAGTGGCGCAGCACGCAGGCGTCGCGCGCGGCGATGCCCGCGTCGCTGAGCGCCAGGCGGCCGAGCACGTCGGCGGCGTGCACGTCGACTCCGGCGTCGTAGAGCACCAGGTCCGGCTGGCAGAGCGGCAGCAGGTAGCCCAGCGCGTCCTCCACGACCCTCAGGTAGGCGGCGTCGCCGGTGCCCGGCGGCAGGGCGATGTCCCAGTCGCTGCGCGCCTTGGCCGGCGGGAAGTTGTGCTCGCAGTGCAGCGACACGGTCAGCGCGTCGCCGCAGTCCTCCAGCAGGGTGGCGGTGCCGTCGCCCTGATGCACGTCGCAGTCGAAGATCAACAGGCGCCGCACCCGGCCGCTGGCCAGCAGCTGGCGGGCGACCACCGCCAGGTCGTTGAACACGCAGAAGCCCGAAGGCTGCGCGTAGTGGGCATGGTGGGTGCCGCCTGCCAGATGGCAGGCCAGGCCGTGGCGCAGGGCCAGTTCGGCGGTGAGCAGCGAGCCGCCCTGGGCGCGCAGGGTGCGGCGCAGCAGCCCCTCGCTCCACGGCAGACCGAGCTGGCGCTCCTCCTGACGGCTCAGGGCGCCGTCGAGGAAGCGGCGCACATAGTCCGGCGCGTGGGTCAGGGCCAGCACCTCGCGCGGGCACTCGGCGGGGCTGTGCCACGCGGCGTCCGCCAGGCTGGCGCGCAGGTGCTCGTGGAGCAGGCGGTACTTCTCCATCGGGAAGCGATGGCCGTCCGGCAGCGGCGGACTGTAGTCGGGGTGGTAGACCAGGGGCAGCGGCATGCGGGGCTCCGGCGGGCGCGAGGCGAGGGGCCATTATGCGCCTCGCGGCGCCGCGCACAGACGCCGGCAAAGCCATTACCATGTGCGCCAGGGCGGCCGGCATCGCGCGGCGGCCCTGCCCATTCCGTTCGCGCCCGCCGCCGCCCGCCGCGGGCGCTCCCGTGTCGAGGAGATTCCCATGACCCAAGTGCTCGACGAGCTGGTGGCCCTGCTCAGTCTGGAAACCATCGAGGAAAACCTGTTTCGCGGCGTCAGCCAGGATCTCGGCTTTCGCCAGCTGTTCGGCGGCCAGGTGATCGGCCAGTCGCTGTCGGCGGCCAGCCAGACGGTCGAGGCGGAGCGCCAGGTCCACTCCATGCACGGCTACTTCCTGCGCCCGGGCGACGCCACCCTGCCGGTGGTCTACCAGGTCGACCGGGTGCGCGACGGCGGCAGCTTCAGCACCCGGCGGGTGCTGGCGATCCAGAAGGGCCGGCCGATCTTCAGCTGCAGCGCCTCCTTCCAGCTGCCCGAGGAGGGCTTCGAGCACCAGATCGCCATGCCCGAAGTGCCGGGCCCCGAGGGTCTGCTCTCCGAGCAGGAGCTGAGCCGGCAGAACATCTACCTGCTGCCCGAGGGCGTGCGCGAGCGGATGGACTTCGACATGCCGATCGAGATCCGTCCGGTCAACCCCACCGACGCGCTCAAGCCCGAGCCGTGCGAGCCGTGCAAGTACCTGTGGTTCCGCGCCGACGGCACGCTGCCGGACAACCCGGCGCTGCACAAGTACCTGGTCGGCTACGCCACCGACTTCGGCCTGCTGACCACCTCGCTGCTGCCCCACGGCGCGTCCTTCTGGCAGCGCTCGATGCAGATCGCCAGCCTCGACCATTCGCTGTGGTTCCACCGCGACGTGCGCGCCGACGAGTGGCTGCTGTACGCCATGGACAGCCCCTGGGCCGGCAACGGTCGCGGCTTCGCCCGCGGCAGCATCTTCAACCGCGCCGGCCAACTGGTCGCCTCGGTGGCCCAGGAAGGGCTGATCCGCCATCGCGCGGACTGGGCATGAGGGTGGTGCGTCTGCCGGCACGGCAGAGCGGCGTCGAGCTGGCCCGGCGGCGTCACTGGGTGTTCGACATGGACGGCACCCTGACCGTCGCGGTCCACGACTTCGCGGCGATCCGCCGCGCCCTGGAGATTCCCGCCGAGGCCGACATCCTCGCCCACCTGGCGGCGCTGCCGCGGGACGAGGCGCAGGCCAAGCATGCCTGGCTGCTGGAGCACGAGCGGGCGCTGGCCGAGGCCGCGCAGCCGGCGCCGGGCGCGGTGGCGCTGGTGCGCGGCCTGTACGCGCGCGGCGCGCGCCTCGGCCTCCTCACCCGCAACGCCCGCGAGCTGGCGCTGTTGACCCTGCAGGCCATCGACCTGCATGACTGCTTCGCCGCCGCCGACATCCTCGGCCGCGACGAGGCGCCGCCCAAGCCGCGCCCCGACGGCCTGCTGCAGCTGGCCGGACGCTGGGCGGTGCCGCCGCAGGAGCTGGTGATGGTCGGCGACTTCGTCCACGACCTGAGCTGCGCGCGCGCCGCCGGCGCCTGCGCGGTGCTGGTCAACCGCGCGGACAATCCCTGGCCGGAACTGACCGACCATCACGCCGCCGACTGCCGGGCCCTGCAGGCGCTGCTCGGCTGAATACGCCGGCGCGCCGCTTCAGCGCTGCGGATAGTCGGCCAGCACCCGCTCGGCGCCGCCGCGTTCGAGGCCGATCACCTGGTAGGCGTCGTGACGCGCGCCCATCTCCATGCCCGGCGAGCCGACCGGCATGCCCGGCACCGCGGCGCCGAGCAGCTCCGGGCGCTGGCGCAGGGCGAGGATCTCGCTGGCCGGGACATGGCCCTCGACGAACTGCCCGCCGATCACCCCGGTGTGGCAGGAAGCCAGACGCGGCGGCACGCCGAGGCGCTGCTTGACGGCGCTCATGTCGCGCTCGATGTGGTCGTTGACGGTGAAGCCGTGGCTCTGCAGATGGTCGATCCAGGCCGTGCAGCAGCCGCAGTTGGGGTCGCGGTAGACGTCGACGGTCAGCGGTTCGGCGGCCTGGGCGGCGCCGGCGAGGAGCAGCAGGGACAGCAGCGGGGTGCGCATGGCGAAACGATCTCCGGAGAATGACGGCTGCAGCTTAAGCGCTGCGGCCGGTCATCCCAAGCGGCAATGGTTTCCGTCCGTTGCACCTCTCAGACGGGGCTTGCGGTCTCGGCGTGGCGCGCCTGCCAGGCGCGCACCCAGGCCTCGAAGGCCTCGGCCGGCAGCGGGCGGCTGAACAGGTAGCCCTGCGCCTCGTCGCAGCCGAGCAGCTGCAGCTCGCTCTGCTGCTCGCGGGTTTCCACTCCCTCGGCGATCGCCAGCATGTCCAGGCTGTGGGCCAGGCCGAGGATCGCCTGGACGATCGACTGGTCGTCGCTGTCCTGGCTGAGGTTGCGCACGAAGGACTGGTCGATCTTCAGCTTGTGGGCCTCGAACTGCTTGAGGTAGCTGAGCGAGGAGTAGCCGGTGCCGAAGTCGTCGATGGCCAGGCGCACGCCCAGCTCGCGCAGGCGGCGCACCACCTCGATCACCTCGGCCGGCTTGTGCATCGCCACGCTCTCGGTCAGTTCCAGTTCCAGGCAGGCCGCCGGCAGGCCGGTCTCCTCCAGCACCGTGGCGACCAGGTCGCACAGGCCGGCGTCGTTGAACTGCGCCAGCGACAGGTTGACCGCCATGGTGGTGTCGGCCGGCATGCCCTGCTGCAGCCAGGCCTGCATCTGCGCCGCGGCGGTGCGCAGCACCCAGGCGCCGATCGGCAGGATCAGCCCGCTGCTTTCGGCCACCGGGATGAACTCGGCCGGGCTGATCGCGCCCATCTGCGGGTGATTCCAGCGCAGCAGCGCCTCGGCGCCGACCAGCCGGCGGCCGTCGATGCTCAGCTGCGGCTGGTAGTGCAGGTGCAGCTCGTCGTTGTGTAGGGCCTGGCGCAGGGCGTTCTCCAGACTGAGCATGCGCGCCGACTGCGCCTGCAGCTCGGCGGTGAAGAAGCGGTGGCGATCGCGGCCTTCCTGCTTGGCGCGGTACATGGCCGCGTCGGCGTGCTGGGCCAGGCGGTCGAAGTCCTGGCCGTCGTCGGGGTAGAGGGCGATGCCGATCGAGGCGCTGACGCTCAGCGACAGGTCGTCGATCTGGAACGGGCTGCCGAGCAGGGCGCGCAGGCGCTCGGCCAGGTGCGCGGCGCTGGCCGCGTCGCTGCACGTCAGGCTGAGCATGAACTCGTCGCCGCCCTGGCGCGACAGGGTGTCCTCGTCGCGCAGCGCGCCCTGCAGGCGCTGGGCGATCTGCACCAGCAGGGCGTCGCCGACGCGGTGGCCGAGGGAGTCGTTGATGTTCTTGAAGTGGTCGATGTCCATGAACATCAGCGCCACGCCGCTGTGCTGGCGCTCGGCCATGCCCAGCGCCTGCTCGAAGCGCGAGCGGAACAGGGTGCGGTTGGGCAGCCCGGTGAGGGCGTCGAAGTGCGCCAGGTGCTCGATGCGCTGCTGGTCGAGCTTGCGCTGGGTGATGTCCTCCATGATCGCCAGGTAGTGGGTGGCGCGTCCCTCGTTGTCGAACACCGGGGAGATCAGCACCGCCTCGTGGTATTCGCTGCCGTCCTTGCGGCGGTTGAGGAACTCGCCGCGCCACGGCTTGCCGGTGCGCAGCTGGCGCCACATCGCCGCATAGGTGCCCGGCGGGGTCTTGCCCGAGTGCAGCAGGCGCGGGGTCAGCCCGCTGGCTTCGGCCAGGGTGTAGCCGGTGACGGTGGTGAAGGCCTGGTTGGCGTACTCGATGCGCGCCTGCAGGTCGGTGATGACGATGGTGTGCGGGCTCTGCTCCACCGCCTGCCTGAGCTTGCGCAGGCTTTCCTGCTCGCGGGTGCGCGCGGTGACGTCGCGCGACAGCACGATGAAGTGCGGCACGCTCTGGCCCGCCTGGCGCAGCGGGGCGACCGACAGCTCGAAGCGATGCTCGTTGCCGTCGTCGAGGCGCAGCAGCAGCTGGCGGCCGTTGGAGTGCCCGGTTTCGAGGGTTTCCTGCAGGGCGGCCATGCACACCGCCGCCGCCTCGGCGGGCAGCGCCTCGTGGACGGTGCGGCCGAGCAGCTGCTCGCCGGGCATGCGCACCTGTTCGTTGCGCGGGGTGTGCACCGCCAGATGGCGGCCGTGGATGTCCATCTCGAACAGGCGGTCGGGGATCGCATCGAGGATCGCCTGGCTGTGCTGGCGGGCCTGCTCCAGGGCGCGGTAGGGCGCGGCGACGGTTTCGACGAAGATCGCCCGGTACAGCAGCAGGTAGGCCAGCACCTTGTAGACGTGGCCGCCGAGGTTGTAGCTGTCGGTGGGCATGGTGTAAAGGGCGAACGGCAGCTCGCCGATGATCATGGTCAGCAGGCTGGCGAGCAGCAGCGGCACGTCGAAGCGCGACGGCTGGCGCAGGCGCGCCAGCAGCAGGGCGAAGGCCAGCAGGTGCAGGAGGATCACCCCGCCCTCGGCGAGACGCTTGAGCGGCGTCAGGCCCAGGCCGGCGACATAGGTGGTGGGCAGCAGCTCGGGGCGCCAGAGCACCAGCCAGTGGATCGGCAGCAGCAGGGCGAGCAGCGCCAGCAGCGGCAGGAAGCGCCGGCGCGACGGCTGGGCGGTGGGCGTCTCGGTCGCGGAGTCCTGCCAGGGCCGCCAGACCAGCGCGAGCAGGGCGAAGGCGGCCAGGTAGCGGGCCGGCAGCCAGAAGTTGATGCCCTTCTGCACATCGCTGGGGGTGACGAAATCGGGCATGCCGGGGAAGGACAGCATGTGCGAGAAGTCCAGCACGGCGACGCCGAGGAAGGCGCAGGAGGCGATCAGGATGTTGCGCTGGCGGTGCAGGGCGTAGGTGTTCCAACCGACCGCGAAGATCAGCGTGGCGACCACGATGGCCATGACCTCCAGCAGCATGTGCCAGGTCAGGAAGCCGGCGACCCGCGAGCTGGCCTCGCCTAGCCTGGCGAGCAGCAGCAGGCCGCCGAGCAGCAGGACCAGCACTCCCAGGCTGAGGCGCAGCGAGCCGCGGTGTTGCGGGTGAATCCAGTCCAGTTCAATGCGCACGGTGCGGCATCCTTTCTCTTCCCGGCAGACGGCCCGGCGCGCGCGCCTTCGGGGCGCTCGCGCGGCAACGGCATGGTAATAGCGCTGATGTTGCCGGAAATGTGCCCGGCTGCCCGCCGTGCGTCAATCCGGCCAATGGCGAGTGGTCAGCGCCGCTGTAGCAGCACGCCGCTCTCCATGTGGTGGGTCCAGGGGAACTGGTCGAACAGCGCGCAGCGCACGATCCGGTGGCTGTCGTGGAGCTGGGCGATGTTGGCGGCCAGGGTCTCCGGGTTGCAGGAGATGTACAGGATGTTGTCGAAGCGCCGGGTCAGCTCGCAGGTGTCCGGGTCCATGCCGGCGCGCGGCGGGTCGACGAACACGCTGCCGAATTCATAGCTCTTCAGGTCGATGCCGGCCAGGCGGCGGAACGGGCGCACCTCGTTGAGCGCCTGGGTCAGCTCCTCGGCGGACAGGCGCACCAGCTCGATGTTGCCGATGCCGTTGTCCTCGATGTTGGCCAGCGCGGCGTTCACCGAGGTCTTGCTGATCTCGGTGGCCAGCACGCGGCGCACCCGGGTGGACAGCGGCAGGGTGAAGTTGCCGTTGCCGCAGTACAGTTCGAGCAGGTCGTCGTCGCGCTCGCCGAGCGCATCGAAGGCCCAGTTGAGCATCTTCTCGCAGACCACGCCGTTGGGCTGGGTGAAGGCGCCTTCCGGCTGGCGGTAGCGGAAGGCCCGCCCGGCCACCGTCAGCTCCTCCTCCACGTAGTCGCGGCCGACGACGATGCGCTTGCCGCGCGAGCGGCCGATCAGGCTGACGCCGAGCTGGGCGGCGAGCTGCTCGGCCTCGGCCTGCCAGGCCGCGTCGATGGGCCGGTGGTAGCACAGGGTGATCAGCGCATCGCCCTTGAGGGTGGTGAGGAACTCGACCTGGAACAGCTTGTGCGACAGCACCTCGCTCCCCTGCCAGGCGGCCTTGAGCTGCGGCATCAGCGCATTGATGCGCTGGCTGGCGATGGGGAACTGCTCGATCAGCACCGGGGTGTGCTTGTCGCCCTCGAACATCGCGTAGTGGCGCCCGCCGTCCTCGCGCCACAGGCGGAACTCGGCGCGCAGCCGGTAGTGCTCGGCCGGCGAGTCGAACACCGCAGGCTCCGGAGCGGCGAAGGGCGCCAGCAGGTCCTGCAGGCGGGCCTTCTTGGCGGCGAGCTGGGCGGCGTACGGGGTCGGGTCGAGGGCGGAGTTGGACATGGCGGTCTCGTGTCGGAAAGGGGAATCAGGCGAAGAAGCCGAGCTTGACCACGAACAGCGCTGACAGCACCCACATGGCGCTGTTCAGCTCGTGGCGGCGGCCGCACAGCAGCTTGATCGCCGTCCAGCTGATGAAGCCCAGGGCGATGCCGTTGGCGATGGAGAAGGTCAGCGGCATGCTCAGCGCGGCGACCATCACCGGCGCGGCCTCGCTGAGGTCGTCCCAGGCGATCTGCGCCAGGCCGCCGGTCATCAGCACGGCGACGAAGAACAGCGCCGGGGCGGTGGCGTAGTCGGGCACCGCGGCGGCCAGCGGCGAGAAGAACAGGCTGAGCAGGAACAGCGCGGCGACCACGCAGGCGGTCAGCCCGGTGCGTCCGCCGGCGCTGATCCCGGCGGTGGATTCGATGAAGCTGGTGGTGGTCGAGGTGCCCAGCACCGCGCCGGCCATGGTCGCCGTGCTGTCGGCCAGCAGCGCGCGGCCCAGGCGCGGCAGCTTGCCGTCCGGACCGACCAGCCCGGCCTTCTGCGCCACGCCGATCAGGGTGCCGGAGGTGTCGAACAGGTCGACGAACAGGAAGGCGAAGATCACGCTGACCAGGCCGACGTCCAGGGCGCCGGCGATGTCCAGCTGCAGCAGGGTCGGCAGCAGGCTCGGCGGCGGCGCCACCAGGCCGTTCAGGTGGGTGAGGCCGAGGGCCAGCGAGGCGCCGGTGACGGCGAGGATGCCGAGCATCACCGCGCCGGTGACCCTGTGGTGGACCAGCGCGACGATCAGCACGAAACCGAGGCCGGCGAGCAGCGGGCCGGGCTGGGCGAGGTCGCCGAGCGCCACCAGGGTGGCCGGATGATCGACGACGATGCCCGTGTTCTTCAGGGCGATCAGCGCGAGGAACAGGCCGATACCGGCGCTGATCGCGGTGCGCAGCGGCAGCGGGATGCTGTGGATGATCCATTCGCGGATGCGGAAGATCGACAGGGCGAAGAACAGCAGGCCGGACAGGAACACCGCGCCCAGGCCCACCTGCCACGTGTAGCCCATGGTCATCACCACGGTGTAGGTGAAGAAGGCGTTCAGGCCCATGCCGGGGCCGAGGGCGATCGGGTAGTTGGCCCACAGGCCCATGATCAGCGAGCCGAGCGCGCCGGCCAGGCAGGTGGCGACGAACACCGCGCCCTGGTCCATGCCGGTCTTGGCGAGGATGCTCGGGTTGACGAACAGCACGTAGGCCATGGTCAGGAAGGTGGTGACGCCGGCGAGTATCTCGGTGCGCACCGTGGTCTGGTGGGCCTTGAGGTGGAACAGTCTTTCCAGCATGGGGATCTCCGATGCTCGACGCGGCGAGCGGGACGCCGCGGGTGGGCGTCGACAGGGCCGCCGCCGGCCTTGTGGGCGGGCGGGAGCGGGCGGTGGAAAAAGCCGCGCATGATACCAGCGCGGCCGGGGCCGGTGAAATTGCGGGCGGGGCGAGGCGGCCGGTGCGCGACCGATGGACGGCGAGGCGGCATCAGCCGCCGTACAGCGCCGTGAAGGTATGTTCAGGCGAAAAAAAGACCCCGCACCGGGCGGGGTCGAAAGTGCCGTAGCACGACCTTGAAGCGCTGACCCGGATCAGACCGACGGCCTGGGAGCCTTGGTCCGGGTGACCCGGTCCACCAGGTAGACCAGGCCGTGGTAATCGATACCGGCATGATGTGACAGGCCGATTTCACAGGTGCGGCTGGTGGAGATCCCCTCGCCGCACTGCTGCACGGCGTCCTTCAGCGAGCGCAGCGCGTGGGCGTTGAGTTCCGGCCGGTTGAAGCCCTTGTCGCCGGCGAAGCCGCAGCAGTGGATGCCTTCGGGCACCACCACCTGGGTGGTGCAGCGGCTGACGATGTCGATCAGCCCCTGCGCCTCGCCCAGATGCTGGGTGCTGCAGGTGACGTGTACCGCCACCGGCTCGTGCTGCGGGACGAACTCCAGGCGGTCGAGCAAGTACTCGCGGATGAACTTCACCGGGTCGAAGAGCTTCAGCCGCGTGTCGGCCAGATCCTGCACCAGGCGCAGGGTGCACGGGCTGGTGTCGCAGTAGACCGGGTCGAGGCCGCCGCGGCTGGCGGTCAGCAGCGCGTCGAGCAGCTCGCGGCGCTTGGCCTCGGCCTGCTCGGGATAGCCCTTGGAGGCGAACGGCTGGCCGCAGCACAGGTTGTCCAGGTTGTCGGGGAAGACCACGGCGAAGCCGGCCTTCTCCAGCAGGGCGCGGGTCTTGTCGAGCAGCGGGACCTGCTCGGCGTCGCCGGCCGCCGGGCCCATGGCCCGCGACACGCAGGCGGCCAGATACACCACCCGCGGTTTGTCGCTCGGCTGCGCCGCGGCCGGCAGCTGCAGGCGCACCGGCTGCGGCATGGCGGCGGTCCACTGCGGCAGGCGCTCGCCGGAGAGCTGGCGCAGACCGGCGCTCAGCGCGGCCAGGCGCGGCGCGCCGAGCAGCTTGCGGGCGCTGTCGGCGGCGGCGAGGGTCAGGCGGGTGCCCTTGAGGACTGTGGCGAAGTGGCCGGCCAGCCAGCGGGCGGTGCCGGCATGCCCGGCGTTCGCGGCGCGCAGCTGGCGCACCAGGTCGCCGGTGTTGATGCCCACCGGGCAGCGCTGGGCGCACAGGCCGGTGGCGGCGCAGGTGTCGAGGCCGTGGTAGCGGTAGGCGCGCTCCAGCTCCGTGGTGTCGATGCCGGCGCGCTTCTTCGCCTGGATGTCGCGCCAGATGACGATGCGCTGGCGCGGGGTGAGGGTCAGGCCGCGCGACGGGCAGACCGGCTCGCAGAAGCCGCATTCGATGCACTTGTCGACGATCGCGTCGGCGGCCGGCAGCGGCTTGAGGTTTTTCAGGTGGATCTCGGGGTCTGCGGAGAGCACCACGTCGGGGTTGAGGATGCCGCGCGGGTCGAGCAGGCGCTTGATCTTCCACATCAGCTGGTAGGCCTCCGCGCCCCATTCCAGCTCGACGAACGGCGCCATGTTGCGCCCGGTGCCGTGTTCGGCCTTCAGCGCGCCGCCGAACTCCACCGCCACCAGCTGCGCGACGTCGCGCATGAAGGCTTCGTAGCGGGCCTTCTCGGCCTCGCTGTCGAAGCCCTGGGTGAACACGAAGTGCAGGTTGCCCTCCAGGGCATGGCCGAAGATGATCGCCTCGCGGTAGCCGTGGCGGTCGAACAGTTCGAGCAGGCGGTTGACGCCTTCGGCCAGCTGTTCGACCGGGAAGGTGACGTCCTCGATGATCACCGTGGTGCCGGTGCGGCGCACCGCGCCGACCGCCGGGAAGGTGTCCTTGCGGATCTTCCACAGCTGGTTGTAGACCGCCGGGTCCTCGCTGAAGTCGACCTGCTTCTCCACCGGGAAGCCGGCGATGGAGGCCATGATCCGCGCGATCTGCTCGTGCAGCAGGCTCTGGCTGGCGGCGCGCGACTCGATCAGCAGGGCGCAGGCGCCATCGGACAGGGCGCGGACCCATTCCGGCATGCCCTGCATGTTTTCCACCGAGCGCAGGCTGCGCCGATCCAGCAGCTCCACCGCGGACACCGGCTGCTGGCGCAGCACCGGCACGGCGCGGCAGCAGTTTGCCACGTCGGGAAAGACGATCAGCGCGCTGGCCTTGTGCGGGTAGTCCGGCACGGTGTCGTAGGTCACCGCGCTGATGAAGCCCAGGGTGCCCTCGGAGCCGACCATCAGGTGGTTGAGGATGTCCAGCGGCTCGTCGTAGTCGACCAGCGCGTTGAGGGACAAGCCGGTGGTGTTCTTCAGCCGGTACTTGTGGCGGATCCTGTCGGCCAGCGCGGTGTTGGCGCGGGTCTGCCGGCCCAGCTCGGCCAGCTGTTCGAGCAGGGCGGCGTGGCTCTTGCGGAACGCCGCGATGCTGCCCGCATCCTCGCTGTCCACCACGGTGCCGTCGGCCAGCACCAGGCGCAGGCCGGCGAGGGTCTGGTAGCTGTTCTGCGCGGTGCCGCAGCACATGCCGCTGGAGTTGTTGGCGACGATGCCGCCGATCTTCGCCGCGTTGATCGACGCCGGATCGGGGCCGATCTTGCGCTGCAGCGGCGCCAGCACGGCGTTGGCGCTGGCGCCGATCACTCCCGGCTGCAGGCGGATCTGCGCGCCGTCCCGGCGGATCTCGCGGCCGTTCCAGTTGTCGCCGAGGACGATCAGCACCGAGTCGCTGATCGCCTGGCCGGACAGGCTGGTGCCGGCGGCGCGGAAGGTCACCGCGACGCGCTCGGCGTGGGCCAGGCGCAGCAGTTCGACCACCTCGCGCTCGGACTCGACGCGCAGCACCAGCTGTGGGATCAGCCGGTAGAAGCTGGCGTCGGTGCCGAAGGCCAGGGTGGACAGCGGATCGTCGAAGCGCCGCTCGCGGGGGATCAGGCGCTCGACGGCGTTGAGGAAGGCGGCGGGCAGGCTCATGGGCACTCCGGCGGTCACGGTGGGCGCAGGCGCTAGGGGGCTGGCGCTGCAGGGCATGGCTCTGGGCGGGAGGCGCCCCGGCCGGCGGCATCGGGCCGGCCGTGCGGCGGCGCTCCCGCGGTGGGTCCGGGCGTCAGGCGCCCAGTTCGCGGACCAGCGAGTCGCGGCTGATCTCGCCGATCGAGCGGGCCCCGGTCAGGGTCATCGCCACGCGCATTTCCTTGTCGATCAGTTCCAGCAGGTTGCTCACCCCGGCGCCGCCGGCCGCGGCCAGGGCGTAGACGAAGGCGCGGCCGAGCATCACGCTGTCGGCGCCGAGGGCGAGCATGCGCACCACGTCGAGGCCGGTGCGGATGCCGGAATCGGCGAGGATCTTCAGTTCGCCCTTCACCGCGTCGGCGATGGCCGGCAGGGCGCGGGCGCTGGACAGCACGCCGTCGAGCTGGCGGCCGCCGTGGTTGGAGACGACGATGCCGTCGGCGCCGAACTTCACCGCGTCGCGGGCGTCGTCCGGGTCGAGGATGCCCTTGATCACCATCGGGCCGTCCCAGAAGTCGCGGATCCACTCCAGGTCCTTCCAGGAGATCGACGGGTCGAAGTTGTTGGCCAGCCAGCCGATGTAGTCCTCGAGGCCGGTGGGGTTGCCGCGGTAAGTGGAGATGTTGCCCAGGTCGTGGGGCTTGCCGAGCAGGCCGACGTCCAGCGCCCAGCGCGGGTGGGTGACCGCCTGCAGGTAGCGGCGCAGCGCCGCGTTGGGGCCGCTCATCCCCGAGTGGGCGTCGCGGTAGCGGGCGCCGGGCACCGGCATGTCGACGGTGAACACCAGGGTGGTGACGCCGGCGGCCTTGGCGCGCTCCAGGGCGTTCTTCATGAAGCCGCGGTCCTTGAGCACGTAGAGCTGGAACCACATCGGCCGGTCGATGGCCGGCGCGACTTCCTCGATCGGGCAGACCGACACGGTGGACAGGGTGAAGGGGATGCCCTTGGCGGCGGCGGCCTTGGCCGCCTGCACCTCGCCGCGCCGGGCGTACATGCCGGTCAGGCCGACCGGCGCCAGGGCCACCGGCAGGGCCAGGGTCTCGCCGAACAGCTGGGTTTCCAGGCTCAGCTCGGACATGTTCTTCAGCACCCGCTGGCGCAGGGCGATGTCGGCCAGGTCGGCGACGTTGCGCTTGAGGGTGTGCTCGGCATAGGCGCCGCCGTCGATGTAGTGGAACAGGAAGGGCGGCAGGCGGCGCTGGGCGGCGGCACGGTAGTCGGTGGAGGCGGAAATGATCATGCGACGGCTCCCGGTGGATTCGCAAGGACGCCAGCCCCGGCAGGGGCCGGGGCTGGCGTGGGGGCTTTCGGTCAGCGGGCCAGCAGCGGGTCGCTGACGCCGAGGACGTAGATGGCCAGCAGGGCGATCAGGCCCGTGAACAGCACGTAGTACAGGGTCGGCCAGACGGTCTTGCGCAGGGTGGTGCCCTCGCGGCCGAGCAGGCCGACGGTGGCCGAGGCGGCCACCACGTTGTGGATCGCCACCATGTTGCCGGCGGCGGCGCCGATCGCCTGTACGGCGACGATCAGCGCGGTGGAGATGCCGAGGTTCTCGGCGACGCCGAACTGGAACTGGCTGAGCATCATGTTGCTGACCGTGTTGGAGCCGGCGATGAAGGCGCCCAGGGCGCCGACGCTCGGCGCCAGCAGCGGGTAGATGCCGCCGACGCTGTCGGCCACCCACTGCGCCATGGCGATCGGCATGCTCGGCAGATCGCCGGCGTTGACCCCGGAGTTGATCAGGATGCGCACCATCGGCACGGTGAACAGCAGCACGAAACCGGCGCCGAGCAGGACCTTGCTGGATTCGCCAACCGCGGCGGTGAGTTCACGCAGCTTCATGCCGTGGAGGAAGAAGGTGGCGATGACCACCGCGACCAGGATGCCGCCGGGCAGGTACAGCGGCATGAAGTCGGCCTTGATCCCGGCTTCGCCGAGGATGTCGGGGAACACCAGCACCACCGATTTCAGCGCCGCGCCGACTTCCGGGAACACCCGGCTGATCACCAGCAGGGCGCCGACCAGCACGTAGGGCAGCCAGGCGCGCAGGGTGCTCATCGGCCGCTGGGTGAGTTCGTCGAGCTTCATTTCCACGCTGCCCAGCCACTCGCTCGGCCAGTCCTTGGCGTCGGCGAAGTCCCAGGTGGTCTTGGGCACAAGGAAGCCGAGGCGCGCGGCGCTGGTGACGATGGCCAGGCCGACCAGGCCGCCGAGCAGCGAGGGGAATTCCGGGCCGAGGAACACGCCGGTGGCGGCGTAGGGCAGGGTGAAGGCCAGGCCGGCGAACAGGGCGAACGGCAGCACTTCGAAGCCGGCCTTCCAGCTTTTCTCCTTGCCGAAGAAGCGCGTCAGCATCAGCACCATGATCAGCGGCATCAATGTGCCGACGATGGCGTGGATGATCGCCACGTTGCTGGTGATCAGTTGCAGGAAGACTTCCCAGCTGGAGCCGTTCTCCGCCAGGCGCGCGCCGATCGAGGCGGTGTCCAGGCCGCTGTTGACGCCGATGATGATCGGCGTGCCGACCGCGCCGAACGACACCGGGGTGCTCTGCACCAGCATGCCGAGGATCACCGCGGCCAGCGCCGGGAAGCCGATGGCCACCAGCAGCGGTGCGGCGATCGCCGCCGGGGTGCCGAAGCCGGAAGCGCCCTCGATGAAGCAGCCGAACAGCCAGGCGATGATCAGCGCCTGGATGCGCCGGTCGGGGCTGATGGTGGCGAAGCCGGCGCGGATCGCGGTGATGCCGCCGGAGTGCTTGAGGGTGTTGAGCAGCAGGATGGCGCCGAAGATGATCCACAGCACGCCGAGGGTGATGATCAGGCCCTGTACGGTGGAGGCGAGGATGCGGTTGACGCTCATGTCCCAGGCATACAGGCCGATGCCGGCGGTGAGCAGGTAGACCAGCGGCATGGCGCGTTTGGCCGGCCAGCGCAGGCCGACCAGCAGGATCGCGGCGAGCAGGATGGGGGAGAAGGCGAGAAGCGCGAGAATACCGGGTTGCATGGCGGGATACCTCGGTTCAGTGCTGCGCGAGGCGCGGGCGGACGGAGCGGATATGGCGAGCAAGCGGAGCAGGCATGGCTGAACCTCGTGGGCCGGTTGTTGGTCTTGTGGGCCTGAATTGGTAATACCAATTTACAAGTGGCGGGGCTCAGGTTAAAAGTCGTACTTGCCGGCTGTCAATCCGGGTCCTTACGACTTTAGTCAGTCGGAGGCGGCTTGTAAGGCTTTACCCGCCGAGGCTAGGCTTGCCGCCCGCGCGTGCGGGCGTGTGTTTTGGTGGTCAAACCAGTGGAGAGAGGCAATGGGATTCGCCCCTGTTCGGCAGCGCCGTCTGTCGGATGACATCGTCGAGCGTCTGGAGGCGCTGATTCTCGAAGGCTCGCTCAAGGCCGGCGAACGCCTGCCGCCGGAGCGCGCCCTGGCCGAGCAGTTTGGCGTGTCGCGGCCGTCGCTGCGCGAAGCGATCCAGAAGCTGGCGGCGCGCGGTCTGCTGGTCAGCCGCCAGGGCGGTGGCACCTTTGTCGCCGAGACCCTGGGCTCGACCTTCAGCGATCCACTGCTCGAACTGCTGGGCAGCAGCGAGGAGGCGCAGCGCGACTTGCTGGAGTTCCGCCATACCCTGGAGGGCGCCTGCGCCTACTATGCGGCGCAGCGCGCCACGCCGATGGATCACCAGCGCCTGCGCGAGGCCTTCGAGGCGCTGCAGCAGTGCTACGCCCGCCCGCCGGCGCGCGACCGCGCCGAGGAAGGGCTGGCCGATGCGCGCTTCCATCTGGCGATCGCCGAGGCCAGCCACAACGCCGTGCTGCTGCACACCATCAAGGGGTTGTTCGATCTGCTCAAGCGCAACGTGGTGACCAACATCGGCGGCATGTACGCACAGCGCGGCGAAACCCGCGACATGCTGATGCGCCAGCATCGCGAGCTGTTCGAGGCGATCGTCGAGGGGCGCGCGGAGGAGGCGCGGGAGATTTCCAACCGGCACATCCACTACGTGCGCGAGGTGCTGTCCGAAGTGCAGCAGGAAGCCCGGCGCGAGGCGCGTGCGCGTCGCCGTCAGGGGCTTCAGGAGGGGGGGTAGGTCGGCGAAAGCGGCGCCCGCGGGGCGCCGTCGGCCTGTGCCGGGGTGAGACTCGCGCGGGCGCGCGGGTCAGTCGTCCTTGCCCTTGCTGCGCACCGCGCGCTGGATCTCGCGGTTGGAGTCGCGTTCCTTCTCCACGGCGCGCTTGTCGAATTCCTTCTTGCCCTTGGCCAGGGCGATCTCGCACTTGACCAGGTGCTTCTTCCAGTACAGCGCCAGCGCCACGCAGGCAAAACCCTTCTGCTGCACGGCGCCGAACAGTTTGCCCAGCTCGTTCTTGTGCAGCAGCAGCTTGCGGGTGCGCGTCGGGTCGGCGATGACATGGGTGCTGGCGGCGGTCAGCGGGGTGATGTGGCTGCCGAGCAGCCAGGCCTCGCCATCCTTGAGCAGCACGTAGCTGTCGGTGAGCTGGGCCTTGCCGGCGCGCAGGCTCTTGATTTCCCAGCCGGCCAGGGCGATGCCCGCTTCGAAGCGCTGCTCGATGTAGTAATCGTGCAGGGCTTTCTTGTTGAGGGCGATGGTCCCGGCGGGGTGTTTCTTCTGTTTAGCCATAGGCTGGGCATTATAAGGACTTGCCCGGCGCTGCGCCATGCATGTCTGCGGCCGCCGGCTTGAGCCGCCGGAGCGAATTTCGGACAATGCGCGCTCACTTTTCTGAGCCTCATCGCGCCATGAGCACCCGCATTCAACGCTCGGCCCTGTTGCCCTATCCGGCCCGTGCGCTCTACGACCTGGTCAACGACGTGGCCAGCTATCCGCAGTTCCTGCCCTGGTGCTCGGCCGCCGAGGTACTGGAGAGCAATGACCGCCTGATGCGCGCGACCCTCAAGGTCGGCCGCGCCGGGATCAGCCAGCAGTTCACCACCCGCAACGCGCTGGTGCCCGGTGAGTCGATCACCATGAAGCTGGAGCAGGGGCCGTTCAGCGCCCTGCACGGGGTCTGGCAGTTCCAGGCGCTGAGCGACAAGGCCTGCAAGATCACCCTCGATCTGTCCTTCGAGTACTCCGGGGCGCTGGTCAAGGCCACCCTCGGGCCGCTGTTCAACCAGGCCGCCACCACCATGGTGGATGCCTTCTGCCAAAGGGCCAAGCAGCTGTATGGATAAGCCTGACACCATCGCCGTCGAGGTGGTCTACGCCCTCGCCGACAAGCAGAAACTGCTGCGCCTGAGCGTGCCGCGTGGCACCAGCATGCGCGAGGCGGCCGAGCGCTCGGGGATTGCCGGGTTCTTTCCGGAGCTGGATCTGGCCACGGCGCCGATGGGTATCTTCGGCAAGGCGGTGGCGCGTCCCGAGGAGCGGCTGCTGGAGGACGGCGAGCGGGTGGAGATCTACCGGCCGCTGATCGCCGATCCCAAGGAGGCGCGCAAGCAGCGCGCCGCCAAGGTGGCCCGGGACAAGGATGATGAGGCCGGATAGCGCGCTGTATGCCCCACCCACAAAAAAGCCCGACATCTGAGTCGGGCTTTTTTGTGGGTGGGGCGCATTCACTCGCCGTCGATGTCCAGCGGCTCGGGCAGCGGTACCGGCACGGCCTTGACCTCGTCCACTTCGCGCTGGATCTGCTCCAGCAGCGAGCCGGGGGCCGGCGCTGCCTCGCTGCGCGGGCGCTCCGGTGCGCCGCTGGGCGAAGCCGCAGGGCTAGCGGTGTCGATCACGGTGCCGCTGTCGCTGCCGAGGATCGCCTCGTCGCGGCTGGTGCCGGGGAGGAAGTCGCCGGACAGGCCGACCAGCTGGTCGTTGGCGTCGAAGATCAGGCCGATGCGTTCCTGCTGGCGCGGACCG
>RRZT010777896.1_pt1 | contig 21799 bp, 27 predicted proteins | sample 2165551 | NCBI WGS metagenome assembly RRZT01 (sample SAMN10456910, study PRJNA506462) | wastewater metagenome | biome: wastewater; feature: sludge; material: wastewater sludge; isolation source: wastewater sludge with Escherichia coli K12::gfp cells carrying plasmid... | place: USA: Moscow, Idaho... | reverse complement strand
GGGGTTCAATGAGAGAATATTTAGCAAAAAAATAAAAACATTTGGCCACGTATGTTACAATACAACAAGAATATTTTCAAACTACTCAACTGGCCAAATGTTTATGCGTTTGTGTGGCCAAGTGTATGCGTCTCAACATAAGTTCCTTTTTATAGAGGAGTGATACCCATACTATTATAAAAATATCACCAGTAAACCAATCATTTTTTATTACATCTATCATAAATTTGTATCCTTTTGTGTTTCATCTGATGATGCAGTAAGTATCAGTTCAAGGGTATTATCAATTGTTTTTTTTAAAAAATAGTAACTTCCCCCTACTCCACCTGAGATAATTATCATAAATCCAAAAATACTATAAAGTACAAAATCTTCATATGTTGATGGATTTTGAAAGATATAGATTAGAAACTCTATTGTAATCCCTATAAAAGATATGAGTATCAGATGAGAGATACTTTTTAAAATGAAATTATTGTTATTGATTTTGCTAGTGAGTGTTTCAAAATCAAGTGTAACAGTTTTTTTCAAGGTTAGTCTCTTTTAAAAGTTTGTGTTACTACACTATGATGGATTTGGATTGAGCGAATTGAACTCATAGGATAAACTACTTGGGTATTTAGTGTTCGTTTGAGTTCCCCTTTTGCTTGATAGGTTCTATTATGTTTGTTATACAATAACTCCTCTTCTTTAAAATACTCTAATGCTGTTTCATCTTGAAAGATCTCATTGATATTTGTTTTTTCTTTAAACTCATTGATATGAAGAGTAATGGAAGATTTTTTTAGTTCAATAAGTGAGCATCTAAATAAACATTGATCATCACAATTTTTTGGAACAAAGAGATCATTAGGAAATATCTCTATTACCCTTTTATCGTTTTTTGTGAAGGTTACTCTTGCTATTTTATTTTCATATGTTGTTTTCAAAGTGTTTTCCTTTTTGGTGTTATTTTTTAAAGTGGTGTTTTTTATAATCACAATACAATTGTAAGAAAAAAGCACGAATAGGGTTTTTCGCTCCTCTTTTAAAAATAGGAGATTACCCCATAAGCCACTTCCATAGTCCACCAAATATTTTTACTAGTAGGTGAATTGGAAGAGTTGAAACTGCTGGTTTAATATTTGTAAAATAAAGTATTGTTCCAAAAAATAACCCTTGAACATAATAGATAAAGATATGAGTATCTCTATTAAAATTACTAAGAAGTTTTTTTGCAACAAATTGTTCAAGTACAATAAAATAATAAAAGCTTGTGGTTCCTAGCCAAGCTAGGATATAAGCAAACCGTGTTGGGTTTGGGTTTATCTCATTTACAGCATAAATAGCCAAATCCCCTACCCATAAAATTGGAATAAGTGCTAATAAAACAGCAATTGCAAAAAATATTACTGCATATGCACCTGCATCTTTATAGTCCATTGTAATCATTTATTTTCTCCTTTTAAATTATCCCATTTTGGGATTTGAATGTTTGGTTTCTTTTTATAAACAAAGAAGAGCCACCTAATGTGAGGAACAATCTCCCCTACCCTCTTTTTTAATCTCTAATTGTTTGAAACAATTTTTTTCAATGTTAAATGGTTTTAATCTTTTATAGATATCGTTCTGAATTGTTCTAAGGGTTACATTGTATTCTCTTACTAAATCATCCATTGTAGGTCTCTCATCGTTATAGAGTTTAAGCATAATATCAACAACTCTAAAGATTACAGGGTCATAATCCTTTTTATCTCTTTTTTTTCGGTTTGGTTTTACAATAGTAGTGGTAGTCGCTGGTGTTTGTGATACGCCACTAGAATTCTTTGGTGTTACTGCTCCAGTTGTTGCTGTTTTTATAGATTTAATCTTTTGAAAATAGGTCATTCTTTCCTCCTTCTAAACTAACTGAGTAAACCCAAGTTTTAAAATGGTTTCAAGGATACTTGGATTTAAAGATGCAAAACTGTTATTTGCAAATAGATTAACAATATCAAGTAAGAACCAATCAACACTGATGATGGCTATATGGTAAAAAGTGATAAATTTTATTTTTACTATATGAGCTACTTTATAACTGGCAATTGCAAAGAGTAAAAATAAAACTACAAATACCACTTGGTTAGTACAAATAGTGATACATATGTAATAACCTAGTGTACCAATTGGGATAACTGGGGAGAGGAGAAAGTCAATTATGTTGGTGGTGGTTTGGGTTTGGGTCATATATTTTCCTTATATGCAAATTATTAATAGAATATTATCAAATTCCGCAATTATTGTCAAGCTATTTTTATCAAATTCCGCAAAAAATACTACTATGAATATCAAATCTTTATCAATATCCGTAAAATATGGTACAATTATTACCACAAACAAAAAAGGTATTAATTTTTATGACATATGAAGCTTTCAAGCAAAAGTTAAAAACACACAATTTAGATATGGGTACATTTGCTCAAGAGATGGGAACGACTTATAGCACTGTTAGTAAATGGAAACCTGAAACACCTGCTTGGGTTGATAAATATTTTGAAGTATATGAAGAAAATAAAAAAGCGAAAGAGTTAAAAGTATTACTCAAAGATTTTTGCGAGAAATTGGTATAAAATCTTAATGCATACCCTATTTTTCTTAGTAAGAAACTAAAATATTATTTTTCAATCTCAACCCCCCAACTCTTCAAAAATTCCTGCTTTTTTCAAAGCTATTATTCGTTCACTATAAAAATTTTGAAGTTTAACTATAAGATTTGTTTTTTTTGCTCTTGATTTACTAATAGAAAGCTCATCAATGTCAAGTAACTCTTTTGTTTTTTCGATATATATAGGAAAAGCTTGAATAAAAATTTGAAGGATTTTTCGAAACTCTATTTTAACTTCCAAATGATTTAATCCCAAAATAGTAGCTAAATATAAAAAATCATCTAGTGTAAATTTTGATTTTTGGTTCTTATGAACTCTTTGGATAGGCAGCGCTAAATCATCACTATTTTTCCCTTTTATGACTCCTAAAGATATTACATCGTAAAGTGGTGAAAATATATAGTTGTCTTTTCCAATATTTAAAGCTGCTAAATTTTTGGCATGTAAATCGCTGTGTTGAATAATGTAAGAGTAAAAATAAAATTTTAAAAGTGACATCTTGGAAGCTTTATCTTGAAGTATTTCACTTGCTTTAGCAAATACAGCATCGCTACTTACATTGTATTTATTTATACTTGAGATATTTAAAAACTGCCCAAAATCATATTGCTCATATTTAAACTCCTCATATCTATCAAACCTTTTAATAATATAGTGAAATTGATTGTTATGATAGATAAGTCCATTGTATGGAACATCAAAAAGAAGTTCATTTTTTGCAAAACTCATAAATAAATGCTCATTTACAAGTGCTTGCGGGTAGTATGAATTTTTATCTTTAAAATAGTGACCGATATTTTTGTTAAAAGGTTTGAGAAGGTACTGTGCACTTTTTGTATCAATAGAGATTATATTAGTCGTTTCATCAATATTTACATCAATTTTATTTTGATATCCACTAAGTGATGAATAATCATGTTTACTCTTATCTTCAAGTATCTCATCACTAATGTCAAGTTGCATATTGAGTATATTTGGATAATTATAAGAACTAAGTATTTTATTTTTAACTGTTATCCAGTTTGGTCTTTTGTCATTTGTTTTTTTGTATTTGAACAGTTCATAAGTATAAACAAACTCGTACGATCCATGAGTATTTAGAAGTGTCGTTAAACTATCAGCTAAATCTTCAAATTTTAAGATATCGATATGTTTTTCTCTTCTATGAGATTCTGGAATAAGATTTTCAAACACATAAAACAACTCACTATTTTGAATAGTGGTTCCATCATTAGGTAATCCAATAAGGGATTTCCCTTTATAACTTTCACTATAAACAAAATAATAATTTCCATCTCCAAAACTAAGTTCCCCAACAACAATTCCATCTTTTAAAACGGTTATATTTTTATACGAATAGTTTTCTTGATAGACTCTTTTATAGTAAGTAGCTTTCCCTTTTCCTATCCTTTCTAGTTTTTGTGATTCTACTAGACTTTTAAGGATATTATTGAGTGTTGTCCCTTTGATATGGGTTTTTTCTTCTATATCTTTTTTAGCAAGTTGTAACTCTTTTTCAAAAAGATCAAGTAGTATCTTATGTTTATCAATCATCCAAAATCGTCCAATATTTTATATTTTTAAGTTTTGTATTATATTTTTACTTTACTTAAAAGTTATCCTCATATTTCATGTTTTTTTAAGGTTGAAAGATTATTTGAAATTTATTCTATATTAGTAAATTTTTCAACACTCAACATTAAAAATCATACTATAAATAAGAAAATATTGTTATACTTTTGCCAACATACTTGATTAGGCTATAATATGAAAAATAAATTTTCTACTATAAGTGATGAGCTTATTGACTTACATGAACATATAAGAAGTGAGTGGCCATATCTTTTAAGAATTGCAATAGCATTATATGATAAAGATACAGATATGCTCCATACCTTTGTTAAATCTTCAATTGATACTAAGATACTAAATCATTATAGTTGTGAGCTTTCTTCAACTAAGTCTCTTTTAGAAATTAGTAACAAACAAGAACCAAGAGTTTTAAAAGATTTAAGTGTTTTAAAAAATATACAAACTCAACATACCCAAGAAATACTCAAAAGTGATTTTCATTCAAGTTTTACTATCCCTATGTATTTAAATAATCTTTTACTTGGTTTTGTTTTTTTTGATTCAACAAAACTTGATTATTTTTCTCCACAACTTCAGCAGAGCCTTATTGATTACTCAAGACTTCTAGAATCACTTATTATCTCTGAAATACTCCCTATTAAATCACTTATCGGAATGGTAAATACGACAAGAGAGATAACAAAAATAAGAGATGAAGAAACAGGAAAACATCTTACAAGAATGGCACACTATGTGGAACTTATTGCACTTAGCCTTACAAATAAATACAATTTAACCGATGAAGAGATTGAATATATGTGGTTTTATGCTCCCTTGCATGACATTGGAAAGATTGCTATTCCAGATCTTATTCTCATGAAACCGTCAAAACTTACTGATGATGAATATGACATAATTAAAACACACGTACTTGAGGGTTCCAAAATGCTAGATATTATCATATCAAATTTTGATTTCCAACAAATTCATCATCTTGATATCTTACGACAAATAATAATGCAACACCATGAACGAATTGATGGAAGTGGTTATCCATATGGACTAAAAGGAGAAGATATTTCAATTGTTGGAAGAATCACTGCTGTTGCGGATGTCTTTGATGCTTTATCTTCAAAAAGAGTTTACAGAAACGCACAAAGTATTGATGAGACTCTAAAATACCTAACTGATAATATTGATATACTTTTTGATAGAGATTGTGTAGAAGCGATGGTATCCAATAAAGATGCCATTATTAAAATTCACCAAAAATTTCAAGATGAACTTTTGTATTAAATTGTTTTACTCACGATATAGTACATTCTAAAAATTATTATATGAATAAATGACTTCGTTTTTAACGAAAATTGCTATTTTATAGACCTATTTTCTCTTTTGGAGTGATATTTTATGGTATTATTCCCATCTTAAAAAACAATCTATCCCCCTTACAAAGGCAATAATTTACAATGTTTGGAAAAACTAAAATTCCAGTTCAAGCTTCACTAATGATAGGAACAAATAAATCACTTAAAAGTATAAAAGCTGAGATTATTCTTACCTTTGTAGCAGAGCTATTTGATGATTACTATAAACTCAAAGATAATAGTTGTGAGAAACTTGGGGTTATTTCAATTGACACAAAAACTGAAGATGATTTTGTGATTGAAAAAACGGTAAATGAACTTTCAAGTTATTGTAAATCAAATGTTGTTAGAAAAGAGCAACTCTTAAAGATATTTCAAGAAGCTAATATTGATTCACAAAGGATGTTATTAGCAAAACAGTGTGAACCACTTGGGGTTTATTATGAAAAACTAGCAAAGCTTCTTATGCACTATATCCCTAATGGTGGATTATTTATCCCTGAGTATTTTGGGATATTGCTGATACACTATTTTAAATCAGAGTTACAACAATCATTTTATCCATTTTCATACATTGAGGAGTATAACTTTGAAGTGATACTAGGGATATATGAAAAGATAAATATATCTCTTAAAAAGGATATGGTAAAAGATAATCCCAATATGAGGCTATGGGAATGTAGAACAACACTTGATGAGATGGAGAAAGTTGCACTCCATCTCATCAAAGAGTACAACTCTTTTCAGTATAAAATCAATATAATGAGAAAATCTAAAACAAGGAGAAACAAAAAATGACAAAAATCGAGCTAATAGACATCGTAGCAAGTAAAACTGGACTAACAAAAAAAGATACAAAAGCATTAGTTGATGCTAATTTAGAGGTTATCACTGAAGCATTAGCAAAAGATGATTCAGTTGCATTTATAGGATTTGGAACATTTTGTGTAGCTGATAGAGCTGCTAGAACAGCAAGAGTTCCAGGAACTGCTGCAACTGTAGAAGTTCCTGCAACAAAAGTGGCTAAATTTAAAGTTGGAAAAGCTTTAAAGGATGCAGTGAAATAAAGTTTTAAGTGGATTTCTCCACTTAAAACTATCCAATTATCAAAGAGAAAAAAAATTGACGAAAAATATTTTTATCTTTAAAAATTTACCCTTTAATTCTTTTCTTTTCCTTTGATTCCATTTTCTCAATTTTATCTTTTATCGTAGGAAGCAGTAGTTTTTCAAGCTCTTCAACTCTCCCAAAAGCTCTCATCACTTTGATAAAATTTATCATTGAAATACTCCCTTTTTGCTCATAATTAGAGTATGTTGTAGAGGAACTAAGCTCTGCTTCTTTAGCAAAATCACTTTGCTTTATATTTTTGGAGAGTCTTAGCTCTTTAGCTCTAAAGGCAATTACCAAAGCTATTTCATCATCAGTAAGTGTTCCAAATGGACTATTTGGACTCAATTTATTTTTGAGTTTATTTTTTACTTTTGATTGAGAGAGTTGGAGTTTTTTTAAAAGTTCATTACTCATGATAATACTCCTTGGAGAGTTCTTTTGGAAACTTCAAGCAATACTTGTTTTTGTTTATTTGGGCTTACACCATATTCTTTTAAAAGTATTGGTAATTCATTATCTCTTAAAAATTTCATAGTTTCAATAGAAGATGCTACAAACTCTAAATCAATTGAGAATTCAGTTGCAAGAGTTGTTATATCATCGATATCTACCATAGACAAAGCCTTTCCATAAAGAGAAAGTTGATGCTCAACTGTTTGTTTTTCCCCTTTTGCAAAAGTTATATCATATGCTGGTGTAGATTTCCACTTAAAATCGCTATCACACATAAAAGAGAAATTTCTGCTATGGTCATCCTGATTTACAAACATATAATTAAAAATCATTTGCAAGAAAAGTTGTTTTAGACTGTTAATGGCACCTAATTTTACAGCCGTTCTAAGTAAATCTTCATACCCTATCGTTCTTGGTATATTGTAATCTATGTGCAACAGTCCTGCTAGTGAATGGACATGGTACCTTTTTCCATTTGGTTCGATATCAAATCTTTTTGTCACAAAATGATGCTTTCCATCAGTCTCTATCAAATAACAATCCATCATATCAATACCACTTTTTTTGGCAAGTAAATGATAAATATACTCTAGTTTGGAGTATGTTGATTTATTTTCATCATCATTTGCAGTGTCATCATACTTTATAATTACATGAATAAATCCATCTTTTAATGGTTTTGTTCTATCTCCTAAAAAAACTTCTTTTGACTCAAGATTAATAGCACCTACTGCTTTACTTCTAGCACCTCCTACAAAAGAGTGAGCACTTATTAAAAATGCATCTTGTAAAGAGTGATAATCACCACCTTTTTTAAGCTCTTTTGCCTTTTCAAACATCGATTTTAATTCTAAAGTATATTCAAGGCTATTCTCTTTTTCCAAAGATGGTTCATAAGTGAGTGCACCCAGCCCTCTACTTCCAATAAAAAGGAGTTTATCACTCACAGTTGGATATATATTGGAAGTTTTTAAAAAGAAGTTGTCCAGTATCATATTACCAAAATTTCCAGGCAATGAATCACTAATAAATCCAGCTACTCTACTCTGATGCACTAAATGTGTTGTATCTATCTCTTTTTGGTTAGAAGCTAACATCAATGGGCTTACTTTATAACACATATCATCAAGAAGTTTGAGATATATCCTATCTCCATCTTGATACATATCTGCTATATGTTTTTCAAATAGTTTAATTGAAATCTTTTGCAATTTTATATCCTAATTCATAAATATTTGTAATTATATCATATTATTATGATTTACTACAAATATATATGTTTTAACTCAAAAATAAAGATTTTATCTCCTCATTATCCATCGAAGCGATATTTTTATCCCCTACAGCAACACTCATCGCTCCCATAGCAAATTTTTCTTTTATCATATTGTAATCCACTTTTTATCTTCAAAATAGGACTTTAATCTTTTTTGATTAACAAGCTACAGTCATTTTGTGAAAAATAAAAAAACGAAGTCATTTTGTGAAAAATAAAATCCATTTAGGTGTTGAAATAGTACCAAATTAAAAACCAATCACCTCAATAGCCATAGAAATATTTAGAGATGAATAGAATCTAAAAGTAACTAAAAATCTATACTTAACTTGTTTTGAATATATCAAACAACTACTGTTTTTATATTTAATTTCTCTGCTCTCTTTTTAACTAACAAATATTTATTCCAATATTAGTTTAATTATGAATATGTTTTAAACTGTTTTATATATATTAAATATATATTCCTATATCTATTTAATAATGAAACAAATCTATGAAATCTAAATTTTTTTAAAAAAATGATTTTACTTAACTTTAGTATGCTAAAATAAATAAGAACTATCAATTATTTTTCGCACAAAATAATTACAAAAATAAAGGACTAAAATGGCAGGAATTCAGCTCACCTTCAAAGAATTTGATATTGTTAAAAAATTTGAAAATTCAAATGCAACAGTTAGCGAGTTACGAACAGGTGTTTTTGCACCTATTGAAAAAATCAGCTCAAAATCAAAAACATACACACAATTTATTGAAAATCAAAAGAAAAGATTTATAGAAACAAGTTGGGGTAAAACTGTTATCAAAGGAAATATTTTAACTCAAACTCATAGAGATTTACTAGATTGCCTATTTGCTGGGGCAAAAGAGATAAAAGAGATGGAAAGTGGTGCGATTGCCATCTATTTTTCAACCTCTGATATTTTAAAATCATACAGTGGTACAACATCACGAAATACCAAATGGCTTAAAGATAAACTAGATGAAATTCAAACAACTGCTATAGAATTTCGTACAACAAATGGAGAGGATTTTTACAGTTTTAGTATTATTAGTTCTTTTGCATATAGTACAAAGCATAAAAGTTATGGAATTATTATTACGCCTGAGTATAGAAAATATTTTGAAGATCAATTAACAGTCAATTATACAAAAGAATTACCAAAGCTACTAAAAGTAAAAAGTGCCCTCCTTAGAGCTGTTATTCGTTTCTTTTGGACACATTCTCAAGCAAGTACTATGAGTATCGAAAACCTTCTCCAAACAATTGGCTTTCCTATGGAATCACTTAGAACTAAGCAAAGTGCCATAAAAGAGATTAAAGAGAGTGCTGAACTCTTAAAAGATTATGGAATAACTTACGAGCCAAAAACAAAACTAATCTATCGTAAAAACTCTTTTGATAATCAAATTAGTTTTATGAGTAATACAAATAAACCAAGAGAGATCGAAAATTTATAAAAATCAATCTATTTTAAAATAAGGCAAAGCTTATTTTAAAATAGTCTATAGATATCTATTTATTCTATAAATATCTATAATACCTATAGATAGTCACAAGATGATTTCGTTTTATGTAGTATATGACTTCGTTTAATCACAAGATGACTTCGCCTATGTAGTATATGACTGTAGTTTATGTAGTATATGACTTCGCTCATACAATTCTTTTCATTTAATCTTCACAAGATGACTTCGTTTTTTTATTTTAATAATGTTTTATTTTGCCAATATCACGAATATAAAAAGGAGTAGAAGTACTATTTAATGAATGAAATGTAAAAAACGATGTCATTTTGTGTTCAATCTATTTGTTTAATTAATCTTCACAAGATGACTTCGTTTTTTACTGAAATTATTTGATTTTTCGAGAATTTTAATGGAGGATATTAGCCAAATTATTATGAAATGGATAGAAAGAAATATTTATATACAAAAGAAAGAATTTAAATCGTTATTTTACAGGGAGAGTAGAAAAAAACGATGTCATTTTGTGTTCAATCAATACTAATTGTACTTTTAATAAAATGAAATCAAATAAGACTATTTAACAAGATATCTTCACAAGATGACTTCGTTTTTTAACAATAAGTTGATTTAATCTATCAAATAAGAAAGGGGGTTAAAGTCAAAATAACAGTTTAATAATAGATTTAAATTGGTATTTTGTGAGAAGATTATAAAAAACGATGTCATATTGTGCTAAAAATAACAAAAAAATTTAAGGTAAGTAAAATAGGAAAATGAGATACTTTAAATTATCCTATCTTCACAAGATGACTTCGTTTTAAATTTCTTAATAATAGTTAAAACTCATCATCAAAAATTCTTGGCATATCGAATTTATCGTGCTTTTCTTGAAAATGAGGTTTTGGTTCTTTTGGGGATTTAGGTTTAAAATCTTTATGAATCTGCGCTGGCATAATTCTTGGTTCTTTCCCTTCAAACAATCTCAACTCGTATTCTTTTTTCCCTGAAAAATGGTTTGTTTTTTCGATTCTAAGAACTCTCATTCTGTCATCTATCTCTTTTTTCTCTTTGTCAAGGTATTTATAATCAAGGGTATAGTGGATTCTACAAGCATCGATAAATGCTCCAGCTCCTCTTGCTGTTCCACCCTCCCCTTTTGAGTGGTGGTGGATAAGTATGATAGTTTTATTGTCTTGCTCACACCATTCATTTAAAAGGTTCATAAAGTATCTAGCATCTGCATTACTATTTTCATCTCCACCAAAAAAAGCTATAAGTGGATCTAACACAATAACATCAAATGATTTAAGTTGTTTTTTGAGTTTATAAAATAGATTATTGATTTGTAATCTTCTATTATCTGTATTTACAAACTGCATCGCCCTATTCTCTTTCCCAGATATCTCTATATCTTTAATTGAAAGATTATGAAGTTTTGATAATGATTTGATTCTTTTTTTAGTTGTTCCTGCATTATCTTCACTAAACCATCCAAAACATTTTAAATGATGTTTATTTGCAAGTTCAAGCATTAGATAAGCAGTAGTGTAACTTTTACCACTTCCACCTTTAGCACTGATGATATTTACCTCTTTTTCTTGTATAGGGGCAATAAATTCTAAAAAGAACTTTGGTTCATGCTCCTCTATAGAATCAAATGAAGCAATATGGAGTATCTCATCAGCTTTTTGATGATTTTCAAATTGTTCTATTGAGAGTTTAACACTATTTAAAAGTTCATCTGAACTTATCTCCTCATCACTTGCTTTTGCACGAAGTGAATTGATAAGAGTATCTAATTCCCTTTTCTTAGCAGCTTCTTTAAGCTCTTTAGCATAAGCGATAGCATTACTTATAGCATTAGCACTTAATATCTCAATTAGTGCCCCCTCTTCTATCTTCCCCCTACTTCTTACAAACTCTTCATCAATTGGTAAATCCTCTTTATGAAGCAATAACATAGTTGCATAAACTTTTTGATGCACAGGAAGATAGAAATCGCTTGGCTCAAGTATATCAATAAGCTCATCAAGGTTTTGATTGAAGAATATTGTACTTAGAAGTGATTGCTCTATGGAGATGTTGTATTTCATTTTATATCCTTATTTAATACTATAAAACATTTTATAAATATTTTAAAACCGTTTTTAACTAATAAATGACAGTTTAATAAATATAAACATATTAATTTAAAATATCTTTTTTAACAGTTTTTATTGCACTTGTTTTTATAAAGAGTCCAACACTTAACCCCACCTCATTAGCAGCATTTGTTAAAGTTGAAAGTTCATTGTCATCTAAATAGATTGTTATTTTATTTTTTTTAGTATCGTTTGTATCTTTTTTTGGTCTGCCACCTTTTTTCTTATCAGCATCCGCATAGGTTGTAATCACACTCTCTTTCCCTTTATTGAGAACATCTTTTATACTTAATCTTTCTGCCATTTTAAATCCTTATTAATTATTTTTAAATATTTCTAAAACAGTTAAATATTGGTTATAAACCGTTTTATATGCACTTTTACTTAAAGCATTTTCATTGTAGAGTTCAGTTAAACTAAGTCCAGTTTCAATTGCATTTTTAAAAATCTTAGAATTCTTGAGTTCAAAAAAATGGATATCTTCAAAGTATTCCTCAATTGCACTTTGCACTTGTTTGAAATCACTCTCTTTATCAGTTTTTGTAGCTATAACTAAAATAGCTTTTGCAAAAGATTTGATTTCATCTATTGTTTCTACTGTTCGCAAAATTGAATTATACTCATTAACACATGGGACAATCACAGCATCACTACTTTTGATGATATCTAAAATACCAGCATCCACAAATCCACCAAAGTCATATACACAATTTTCAATTAATTGTGGTTTTGAAGTAATTTTAGCCATATCAGGATAGATGTTTTCTACAACAGAGTTATCATTGCTTTGTAAAAAATAACCTAAATCCTTTGCTAGGCTAAAAGAGATAGGTGTTTTTCCAACACCACCTTTTTTATTTAGTACAGAAATTATCATTAGAACCTCACTTGAATTTTTATGATGAATAATAACAGAATATCTTTTAAAATTATATTTAATATATAAATAACTGTTTAAAACATTTAAATAAATGATAATTATTTATATTAAGATAATTTAAAATGGTTTATTACAATTATTAAAAAGTTAATAATATACAGAAGAGGGTGTTTCTCTTCTTGACATTGGTTCTAAAATGGATAAAAATATCTAATAATATGAAAGATATTCCATATTATTAGATATTTTCTAAACAGATATTTATAGATTAAAAACAGTTATTAACAATAAAACATATTGCAATTGAATTTTATAAAATACATTACAAGTTTATTTAAAATATATTTTAAATATTTTAGAACAGTTAATAATATATTAATAACATATTTATTATTAAAAGAAATAGAATTAGTTAAAGTTGATGAATCATATTAATCGCATCTTTTTTTAAATTTTTCAAAGGGAGGAGGGTGCTATGATTTTTACCATATCACTAGAATAGTACAAGGGTATATCAGAGGTAGATAATAACTTTCATCAAATAATATGTCAATCTGTCATATTTCAAAGGGTAAATTTTTAACTCTGCTACAATCACTTTATGAAATTACATATAGATATAGATTGCTTTTTTGCTTCAGCTCATAGGATTAATAACCCAAAACTTTACAATATCCCAATAGCAGTAGGGGGAAGAAGTAATCTTAATATTTTTGATAGAAAAAAACAAACAAGAAAAATAAGTAGCATTGAGGGAGCTTTTACAAGCTCAATTCTTAGTAGTAATGATGATATGACATCTGATGAGTACTTTAGGGACTCAGATGGAAGATATAGAGGGATAATAACAACATCCTCTTATGAAGCAAGAAAATTTGGTGTAAAAACAGCTATGAGTGTAGCTGAAGCATTACGACATTGTCCACATCTTACTTTGATTCCACCAAACTATCCACTTTATCATGAACTTTCCCATAAATTTAAACTCCTTTTAGAAAAAGAGATACCCTCAATTGAACAGTTTTCTATAGATGAGTTTTTTTGTGATGTATCAGGATGGATAAAAGATGAAGATATCCTCTCATTTGCAAGGAAACTAAAACTTCAAATCCTTTCCCAAATTGGACTTCCTGTCTCTATTGGGATAGCAAAAACCAAATGGATAGCAAAACTTGCAACGGAAGATGCCAAACCTTTTGGGATAAAGTTAGTTCTTCCTGATGAAGTTGAGGGTTATATCAAAGATATCCCAATTCATAAATTTCCAGGTATTGGAGAGGGGTATAGTGAAAGATTACTAGGTCGTGGAGTAAAAACCCTTGGTGATGTAAAAGAGAAAAAAGAATTGTTTTACTCTTGGGGTAAAAATGGGGTACAACTCTATAACCGTATCAATGGAATTGATAATGAAAAACTCCAAATTAGCTCTTCAAAAAAATCTATTGGACTTGGAAGAACATTTGATAGTGAGGATAATAGAGATGAGATAAAAAGAAGAATCACTATCCTAGCACGTCATATCACTTTTTTAGCTCTAAAAGGGAACCATACACCGATGACCTATACTTTACAGATACGATATAAATATGGGGAAAAATCCCACGATTATATCAATACCAATCGTCTTTTTAATGAGCAATATTTTAAACAAGAGCTATTAAAACTCTTTTCTAAAATTGATATCCACCCATCTCATTCTATCATTCAAATAAATATCACTATCTCCAATTTTAGTGAAACAAAACACAATACATTAGATTTATTTCATTATGAAGAGGATACAATGAAATCGAAACTCACACAATCGATGCAAAAACTAAGAGATAAATTTGGGATTGATATTATTAAGAGTGGTGGGGAGTTATAATCAGATATATTTAATATATAAATAACTGTTTTAAATAGATAATAAATTCTTTAGAATAAATACATAATGTAACTAAAATTTGATGGAAGTAAAGAATTATCTATCGTTATTAAAACTGAAAACTATTAAAATAGGGGAACTACTGGGAATCTTTCACTTAGAATTGCTAAAAATCTAATATTAGATAAAGCAAACTTTATTTTTAAATAACCTACAATGGTGAGTATGAACTTGCAAAAACTTCAACAAAAACTTTATGATTTGGAGTCTCAAAAATTACAGCTTGAAAATGAGATTTTAGAAACAAAAAAGCAAATAGAGAATCTCTCATCATTTACAAAAAAGCAAAAGATCGAACTTTTTAAATCGCTTTTTATAGGTAGAAGCGATGTATTTGCTAAATATTGGATTAGTCGTGATGGGCTTAAAAAAGGATACTCTCCAGCAACTTACACTTTTAAAGGGAGTGATTATATCCCTGTATCAAATGAGATTATTCAACAACATCTTGAAGGTAAAATCAGACTTGGTACTTATGTCGTAGTAAATCAAACAATGGCAAAGTTTTTAGTGATAGATTTGGATAAAGCTAGTTTTATAGAGGATGCAAGGGCAATAAAGCAAATTTCATCATCTCTTGGACTAAATCCACTATAGGAACTTTCAAAATCTGGTAGCGGTATCCATATTTGGTACTTCTTTGAACTTCCTATAAAAGCAAAAGATGCAAGAAAATTAGGTGATATCATTATCACAAAAGCAATGGATACAAGTAGTGGAATCGATATGACAAGTTATGATAGGATGTTTCCAAACCAAGATTTTGTAGCGCCTGATACACTTGGAAATCTTGTAGCACTTCCACTACATTATGGCTCAAGAAATGAAAATAAAACAGTTTTTATAGATATAGACATTATGCAACCATTTCCAAATCAATGGGAAGTTTTGCAAAACATTTATAAAATATCAATCTATCAAGTTGCATCGATTCTAAGGGAGCATTCACTCAATTCAAATAGTGATGAAAATCTAATGCCATGGGAAATCAAGCAGGATAAACCATTGCAATTTCCAAAAACAACAAAAGCTGTATTGTATGATGCTTTATATATCGAAAAACAAAACCTATCTAAAGGTGTTTTAAATAAACTTCAAAGACTCTCAAGCTTTTCAAATCCAGAGTTTTTTGTATTGCAAAATTTACGAAAGTCAACCTTTAATACTCCAAGAATTATCACATCATTTGATATCAACGAAAGATATATTATTGTTCCAAGAGGACTTACAAGCAAAGTTATAAGCCTTTTCAATTCTCATAAAGCAAAACTTTTTATTGAAGACAAGCGATTTGTAAAATTTATAGATAAACTAAATTTCACTCTTACTTTAAAAGATGAGCAGCAATTTGCACTTGAAAAAGTTTTAAATCAAGATTATGCAGTTTTAATAGCTCCTCCAGGATTTGGAAAAACAGCAGTCGCAGCAGCAGTTCTTGAAAAAAGAAGTGTAAACACACTCATTTTAGTGAACAAAAGTAATCTTCTTGATCAATGGATTGAGAGACTTTATGAGTATTTTCAAATTGATAAAAAAGTAATTGGAAAACTTGGAAATGGAAAGAAAAAGCTAAACTCAAATTTAGATATAGCTACTTTGCAATCACTAAAAAATAGACCTGAACTCATTGAAGAGTATTCACAAATAATCATTGATGAAGTGCACCACATCCCAGCAGTTTCCTTTGAGATACCTCTTAGAAAATTCAAAGGTAAATATGTTTTGGGCTTGAGTGCAACACCAGCAAGACAAGATGGAATGCATCCGATTATGTTTATGCAGTGTGGAGAGATAGCTTATGAATCGAAAAAAGAGATCAGAAAAATACATACTTTAAAAACTGTTGTTTCATCATTTGAAGCAATAAGTGATGATTTTGGGCTTATTTTAAATGAGATGGTTGAAGATTATGATAGGAATAATCTTATAATTTCAGAGATTGAAAAGTTAAAAGATAGAAATGTTTTAGTGCTTAGTGAGCGAATTGAGCATCTAAATATCTTATATCATTTGTTAGATGCAAAAGGCTTAAAATCTACTCTTGTACATGGTGGACTAAACCCAAAAATGAAAAAAGAGTTTTTAAAAGAAGCTAACACATCTTCAATCATCTTATCTACAAGCTCATTTATTGGCGAGGGGATTGACTTTTCACACCTTGATGCTATTGTTCTTACGATGCCAATTTCTTATTGGGGAAGAATAGTTCAATATCTTGGACGAATCGGAAGAGATGCTCAAGTGTGTATAGCAGTAGATTTTTTCGATGAAAATACACCGATGCTAAGATCAAGTTTCCATAAAAGACAACGAGGGTACAATAAAATGGGGTATGTGTCAATTTGTGAGAGAAGACTCTTTTGATTATCACACCAGTCATTTGCTCAATTTATAAAATTAATTCAATATAAACGAATTATGGTATTCGCACTCATTTATTACAATTAGCATATTAGCGAGGAAATCTTGTATTAATGTAATGATTTTTTTGATAAAAATTAATAATGTAAATCTAAATTTATGGGGTGAATGAAAATGTTAGAACTGAATGAACAAATGTATGAAGAGATATACAAAAGTAGGATTGAAAAACGAAATCGTCATAATAATCTTGTAACTGTTAGTTTAGAAATTGACGAAGTTTTTATCGAAACCATTAAAAATAATTCAACAAAATATTCTATTACAGATGAAGAGATGATATACAATATGTTTATAGAAGGGATTTTGATGATGATTGCAAAAGACAATGGTGTAGAAAATGGATTTGATGAGACAATGATAGAAGTGATAGAAAAATATAATGTGAAAATTAGTGGGAGTTATTTGATTGTAGATAATAATTTCAATATTAAATTGCTCAACAATACAAATAAATTAAAGTGAGATTTGGCAAATGAATAACACGACGAATCAATGTGATACTATTTTTTATGATAAGCAACTCTATAGAGGTAGAATGATTAGTGGTTCAAAAAGTGGCTATAGAAAAAGAAATCCTTATAATTTGGCAATATTTAATGCAAAAGTTTATGATTCATTAGAAAAAATGGCTAATCCTATATGGCATGGTGATTTGGATATCAATAATGATGGAGCGATACTCAAAGAAATATCAAATGCAATGGAAAAAATATTGTATGTTGTTTATGAAAGTGGAACGAATAACAACTTTGGAATAGTGTGGGATACAACTAAACCAATACCAGTTGTAACACCTGAATTTATAGCTATGAAGATAGAAGAAGAGAAAGAAGATTTACGTCAGTATAGAATTTCAATATTAAAAAAATTAAGAAAAGAGATTTTGGAAAATAGATTGCACAAAACAGTTGATCTAATCCAAAATGGCTCGTATGTGAAAAAAATAGAGTTTCCACAAAAACTCTTAGAAAAAGAGCTGGAAGATTTCTATGCAATAGTAACCAAATTTAAAAGAATTCCAAAAAGAGATTCACCAAAATTTGAAAAATATTTTAAAACATATGGTTATTTTAGTGCTTATTTTTTGGATACTTTTTTATTGAAAATATTAAATATCCAAGAAAAATGTATGATAAATCCAAGTGGAATTTGGATAAGTAGAACTTTAAATAAAAAACTAAGAGTGATAGATTTAGACATTGAAAAAGTTTTTGATCCAAATTTTAACTACGGAAAATTTGGAAGATATGTTACTTGTAATTATTGTGTAGATTATATCGATTATATGAATAAAAATAATATCCATAAAGATTCTTATGAAAATAATTATTTGTATGTTCGTTCTGATTTTGAGAAAGAATCTATCAAGTTTATTTACTATTAATGAACGGAAGATGAAAATTAAAAAGTTACAAGAGATCCTAGCAACATGAAAATTTAGAAGTTGTAGAATATGGATATGAAAGTGGTTGTTATAGTGTTATTGAAATAAAAAAAATAAAACTAAAAGATTCAAAAGTTGGAAAAATATTAAAAAAGGGTCGAAATGAAAATTGATTATTTAAGTGATATCCATTTAGATTATTATTTTAGTCCAAAATTCAAAGAGGTAAATGAAGATCATGTAAGAGCATTATTTGATCCAATTTTTTTAAATAATCGTCAAGATCAAGTAGGTGATCTCTTAGTTATAGCTGGTGATCTTGGACATTATAATGATCAAAATATCCAAATATTAAAAATATTTCAAAAAGTTTATTACAAATATATCGTATGTGTTCTTGGAAATCATGATTATTATTTAGTTGATAGAGAAAGTAGGGATTACTATAGAAGAGACTCATTTTACAGGGCTAGTGATATGAAAAAGCAAATTTCTAAATTAAATAATATCTATTGCCTTGATGGAGATGTTGTAAATATTGATGGAATTAATTTTGGAGGAGCTATGGGTTGGTATAGTGATGCATATATCAAAAAATATTTCTCACACCTATCACAAAGCACTCTCAATGAAAATTGGAAGAGATTTATGAATGATTCAAGACTAATTTACACAATAGAAAATTTTGATGATTTTTACAATATAGAGTATGCAAAACTTGAAAAGGTGTCCAAAGAATGTGATGTAATGATAAGTCATATAAACCCTTCGTATAAACATCAACATATAAGTCCAAAATATCACAATGATATCACAAATTCTTACTTTACATTTGATGGAGATAGTTTAATTTCAGATGGTTCAATGACGCACTGGATTTTTGGACACACCCATGATCAACTCGAATATCAATTCAATCAAGTTAAAGTTCATTTCAATCCACTTGGATATCCCTTTGAAAGTTGTTATGGAAATTGTATACAGATTAAATCTTTTGAAATAGATTCAAAATGATAAAAATAAAGTTTTTACAACAAATAGCTAGTAATTATGGAACTTTTACTAGTGGTATAGCAAATCTTTGGAAATGGAAAAAAATTATTTGGAATGATAGATGGTGGGACCATGATTATTTTTACGAGATGATGTTATTTAAATTAAAGGATATGGAATCTCATTGGGGTAGCGATACAAACGGAGAAAATGATAAAGATGTTAAACTTATTTTACAATCTTTGATAGATGATTTAGAAATGTTAAAAGAAGATGATTTTGTAAGAAATGAGCATGAGGAGATTGATTTAAAATATGGAAAAGTAGATTTTATTCGAGAAAAAAAAGATGATGGTCGTTCAATATTGATATTAAAAAGAGAAAAAGAAACACCAAATAATCGCGAAGAGATTCATAAAAGGATAATTGAAGTATACACCTTAGAAAATGAAAGAAGAACTCAAACAAAGCAAAGATTTTTCGATACATTTCGAGATAATATAGAAACTTTTTGGGACTAAACTATTAAGGCAATAAAATTTAAAGGATATAATGAGTATTTATTAGTACATTGAATCCAATAAAATTGGATTAACTATATAAAATAATGAATTTATGTTATAATGCCATTATGAAAACAATAGAACTAAAAAATGCTTTACCATTATCAGTATTTTCTCACGATATACTTTATTCACTGTTAAAGAAGTCAGTAAATAATGTCAACGATAAAATCGCTAATCTTGTAAAAAGTGGTGAATTAGTGAGACTAAAAAAAGGTTTTTACACTTTTTCAAAAGCATATCTTACAAGACCAATTGATTTAGTAAGTGTAGCAAATACACTTTATGCTCCTTCATATGTATCGTTTGACTATGCACTTAGTTATTATGGGATGATACCTGAGAGAGTAAATGAAATAACATCTGCGACAAGTAAAAATGAAAAACTTTTTGACACTCCTATAGGAAGATTTAGTTATAAAAAAGTACCGCTTCAAGCTTATTCTTTAGGGGTTGATTGGCTTTATGATGAAAATGATGGTGGAAGATTTATAGCAACTCCAGAAAAAGCCTTGTGTGATAAGATAAGGTATGATAGAGGAATTGGCACTCTTACACAAACTGCAATGCTTGAATATCTAAAATATGATCTAAGAACTGAAATTACAAAGCCACTAGATAGCCACCTTATAGAAGAGATAGCCAATGCTTACAAATCTAAAAATTTAAAAACATTAGTTTTAATTTTAGAAAAAGGGAAACTATGACTCATCCAGCGCTTATAAAAATGCTTGAAAAATATGATTTGACGAACTCCAATAGTAGCTATGATGCACTAAGAGAGATTTTACAAGAGATTGTTCTTTTAGGACTCTATGATGCAGGATTTTTCAAACATGCTGCTTTTTATGGAGGGACGGCTCTTAGAATACTTCATAATCTTCCAAGATTTTCAGAAGATTTGGATTTTTCACTTCTTGAGCCAAATTCAGAGTTCAATCTTGCAGCATATGAAGAAGCAATTATTGCTACTCTAAAAGCTTTTGGATTTGATGTGGCAATAGAAATCAAAGATGAAAATAATAGTAGTGCCATAGCATCTGCATTTGTAAAAGGTAACACGATAGAGCATCTTATAAATATAAATGCACCAAAAGATATAACGAGCAAAATCCATAGAGACCAAGCAGTAAAAATAAAACTTGAAGTGGATACAAACCCACCGTTAGAGTTTGAAACAGCAAATATTATACGACTCACTCCAAGACCATTTTCAATTAATTCTTTTACTCTTGGCTCTCTTTATGCAGGGAAAATGCATGCCATACTGTGTCGTGCATGGAGTACAAGACCAAAAGGGAGAGATTGGTATGATTTGGTTTGGTATATAGCAAATGATGTTGAACTTGATTCTAAACATCTAAAATCAAGGTTTTCGCAAAGTTGCAAATATTTAGAAGAGAATACTATACAAATTCCAAATGAGCTTACAAAAGAAACTATAAAAGATCTGCTTTTACAAAGAATAGAAACTCTTGATGTAGCAAAAGCAAAAAGTGATGTGCAACCATTCATAAAAGATATCAGAGAGACTGAACTTTGGTCTAAAGAGTTTTTTGTAGCAGTAGTTCAGAATATAAAAGTTAAGTAGATAAAATTACTTGACATC
>RRZT011467078.1_pt1 | contig 21818 bp, 19 predicted proteins | sample 2165551 | NCBI WGS metagenome assembly RRZT01 (sample SAMN10456910, study PRJNA506462) | wastewater metagenome | biome: wastewater; feature: sludge; material: wastewater sludge; isolation source: wastewater sludge with Escherichia coli K12::gfp cells carrying plasmid... | place: USA: Moscow, Idaho... | reverse complement strand
CCGATTCGGGCCAAAATGGCGGCGAAGGAACCAGGATCGGCACATCGGCGGTGAGAAAATGGGGGATCATCATGAAGAATGGACGGTGGCGTCGAGAATTGAGCCCTGGGACAGCAGCGCAGGCCTCAATTCTCGACAAAACTGTCCATTCTCGAAGTTCACGCCGTATTCACGCCGAACGGAATCGGAACGACGACGGCGCCAGCCCTGGTTTCGTAGGTGACGACAACATCCACCCGCACCCGCACCCGCGCCCGCACACACGCACACACGCACACACGCACACGCACACGCACACGCACACGACAACATACGATGCCCCGCTCAGTGGAGAATGCGTGCGACCTCCGAGATTGTTCCCGAAATCGAGGGATAAATGGTCGAGGCGGCGGACAACTCATCCACCGTCATACGGCGGCGCACCGCCAGCGTGAGAGGAAAGATGAGGTCCGAGGCGTGCGGACCTACCACCACACCACCAATCACTACGCCCGCCATCGAGGCAATAATCTTGACAAATCCATTCTCGACCCCCTGCATTTTGGCACGCGGGTTACGTGCCAGAGGCAACTTGGCTACCCGGAATTTCAGCCCCAGTTCGCGTGCTGCGGCCTCGGACGTACCGACCGTCGCTACCTCGGGAGAGGTGAACACCGCACTCGCCACATCACCTGGATCCAACGGATCAAGCGAATCACCCAAAGCATGCCACATGGCAATGCGCCCCTGCTGCGCGGCAACCGAGGCCAATGGCAGCACGCCGGTACAGTCCCCCGCGGCATAGATGCGGTAGCTGGTGGTGCGTGACACACGGTCCACTCGTATATGCCCGGAGTCGGTCGTCTCGACACCTGCTTCGGCAAGTCCCAGATCAGCCGTATGAGGAATGGCGCCAACAGCCATGAGACAGTGCGAACCTCTCACCACCCGCCCGTCGTCGAGAGTGACAGCCACACCATCGCCCTCACCCGTCACCGACATCGCGCGCGACCGACGCTCAATATGCATACCGCGTTCCACGAAAACCCGCTCGATGATCTCGGCGGCGTCGGCATCCTCCCCTGGCAGAATACGATCCCGCGAGGAAACGAGCGTGACCTCGGCGCCCAAGGTCCGGTAGGCACCGGCAAACTCGGCACCGGTTACGCCTGAACCCACCACGATGAGGTGCTCAGGAAGCTCATCCAGCGTGTACAGCTGTGTCCATGTGAGGATGCGCTGACCGTCGGGTTGGGCTGTGGGCAGTTCACGCGGCCGAGCGCCCGTCGCCAACAAGACAATATCCGCGGCCAATACCTCCTCAGCTACTTCGTCAGCCAGCGCCTTTTCATCCAACATTCCACCGGCGAGAGTCTCTTTACCGGGCTGTTGCGCACTCTTGGCCACAGTACCGTCATGTCCGGCGAAGGTGACGCGAATTCGCCGTCGTCCTCGATCATCCAAACCCGGCAGCAACGCTGCCCGGCCGTCAACTACCCGGACACCCATGCCCTCCATGGCAGCTCGAATATCATCCGATTGCGAATGCGCCAGCTCGCGCACCCGCTCATTGACGCGGGCCATATCAACCCGCACCTCGCCGGTAGTGATGCCAAGTTCGGCCGCTAGCTGGGTCTCCTGGGTCTGCTCAGAGGTGGCGATAAGCGTCTTGGACGGGACCACATCGGTGAGCACCGCCGAGCCGCCCAATCCCCGCGCCTCAATGAGTGTCACCTGGGCACCCATGCGCGCCGCCACGGTGGCCGCCTCGTACCCACCCGGGCCGCCGCCGATGACTGCCACCAGCGCACCGGTGCGAACGGGCGAAGCGTTGTCCGTGTGGCTCGTCGACTTCCAGCTCGGATTCGACGACGAACTCACCGCAGCCGATCCAGCCGCGCTTCCAGCCGAAACATAACCATCCGGCCGTTGTGGCGCGGCGGCGCCACCACCCCCGCCGGTAGCGTCATCTACCGTATGGGCAATAGCACCGCCGCGCCCCTTCACCACATCATTTAACTGAGACATCGGATCCCCCTCCGGATCGCGAATTGAGAGATCACGCCAAGAGGTTCGGCCGTCACGAGGATGCAGTGGGACACGGCCTAGTGGCGGGATCTCTTAGTACGCTAGCTGGATCTTGCCACCTGGGACGGCGTCGATCAGCTCCCGCGTGTACTTTTCCTGCGGGTTAGAGAACAGTTCGTCAGCCGTGGCCTTTTCGACGATCCGTCCTTGTTCCATAACGACGACGTCGTCCGCCAGCAGGCGCACCACGGCGAGGTCATGAGTGATGAAGAGATAAGTGAGGCCAAGATCTGCCTGCAACTGGTTGAGCAGCTGCAGAATCTGGTCCTGTACGAGCACGTCAAGAGCTGACACCGCCTCGTCGAGTACTACAACCTCAGGGTCGAGGGCGAGTGCTCGCGCCACCGCAACGCGCTGGCGCTGACCGCCCGAGAGCTCGTTCGGATAACGCCGCATGACGGACCGTGGTAGAGCAACGCGGTCCAACAGATCGACGATCTTGGCCGTGCGCTCCTTTCTGCTCCCGATACCATGCACTCGCAGCGGCTCCTCGACGATGCGATAGATCGAGTAGGTGGAATCCAGCGAGCCGTATGGGTTCTGGAACACCACCTGGAGTTTGCGCCGCATCTCGAAGAGACGCTTGGAGTCCAGGGTCGACAGATCCTCACCCTTAAACAACACCTTCCCGGAGGTCGGATCAAGCAGGTTGAGGATCATGTTCGCCACGGTCGACTTACCGGAACCTGATTCGCCCACCAGCGCCAACGTGGTACCTGTGCGGACATCAAAGGTGACGTCATCTACGGCACGCAGTACCTTGGCCTCGCCCTTCGCGCCTCGCACGTCGAACTCCTTGACCAGGTTGCGCACGGAAATGATGGTCTCGTCGGACTCGGAGCCCGCACCGGAACCGGTCAGCTCTTCCTCCGTCACCTCGATCCCCTGCTCGTGTGCCGTCTCAATTCGCTGAGAAGCCAACGACGGCGCTGCCGAGACCAGCCGCTTGGTGTACGGGTGCATCGGGTTCTGCAGGATTTCCAATGCCGGGCCCGATTCGACCACGCGACCGCGATGCATGACGATAAGCTGCTCCGCACGTTCTGCGGCAAGGCCCAAATCGTGGGTAATAAAGAGAACCGCAGTGCCACGCTCGCGCGTCTGAAGGGCGAGGTGATCGAGGATACGACGCTGGACCGTAACATCCAGTGCGGACGTGGGTTCGTCCGCAATGAGGAGCTTCGGGTCAGCAGCAAGTCCGATGGCGATCAGTACACGCTGGCGCATACCACCCGAGAACTCGTGCGGGAACTGCTTCGCACGCCTTTCAGCATCCGGCAGTCCTGCCTCCTCGAGAACCTGGGCAACCCGTGCGCCCACCTCAGAACTCGGGACCACATTATTGGCTTTGAGGGCTTCCTTTACCTGGGTACCTACGCGCCACACGGGATTGAGGTTAGACATCGGGTCCTGCGGGACCATACCGATACCGGAGCCGCGTAGCTCCACCCATTCCTTCTCGGACTGGTGGGTGATGTCGCGTCCATCGAACTCGATGGTTCCGCCGGTCACTCGCCCCGTTCCGGGAAGCAGACCAATAACGGCTGCCGCGGTAGTGGACTTGCCTGAACCCGACTCGCCCACGATAGCGACAGTCTGACCGGGATAAATTGTGAGGTTTGCACCGCGAACAGCCGGGACCATGCCCGTCGTCGACTTGAAAGCGACGTCCAGGTCCGTGATGCGCAACAACGGCTGATCTTGCCGAGTATCTTCCATATTCACGTTCTTCTCACTCACCGCTTGCGCGCCTTGGGATCGAGAGCGTCACGGACGACGTCTCCCATCATGATGAAGGACAGCACCGTCATCGCCAATGCCAGCGCCGGGTAGAACAGCACCATTGGCCCGGTACGGAGAGCCGTCTGGGCGCGGGAAATGTCACTGCCCCACGAAACCACATCGGCGGGAAGTCCAAGCCCGAGGAAGGACAGCGTCGCCTCGGCCACAATAAAGGTTCCAAATGCCACGGTGGCGTACACGATGATCGGAGCAGCCGCATTGGGAAGAATATGCGCGGTGATAATGCGCCAACGGGAGGCGCCGAGAGCGCGGGCAGCCGTCACGTATTCCTCGTTCTTGGCTTCCATCACCGCGCCACGCGTGATGCGGGCAATCGGTGGCCAGCCAAAGACCGCAAGAACCACCACCACCATAAAGACGGTGCGCTGATCAGCGAAAAGCTGCATAAACACGATGGCGGCGAGAACCAACGGCACCGCGAAGACGATGTCCGTCAGGCGTGAGAAAACAGCGTCAACCCATCCTCCGAAGTATCCGGCGAGGGTTCCCAGGACACCTCCAATAAGGACGACGGCGAGCGTGGTCAAGATGCCCACTGCAACCGAGGCCCGTGCACCATAAATGACACGCGCGTAAATGTCGTAGCCCTGCTTATCAAAACCAAACGGATGGCCGGCCTGGGGTTCCCCCATTGATCGGGCCAGTTCACCGTAGCTTGGGTCCTGGCTGGTAAACAGGCTCGGGAAAAGAGCCATGACGATAACAAGAAGAATGATCGCCGAGGCGACCCAGAAGAGAACGCGCTTTCGCAGATACTTCCACGCCTCACCCCACATTGATGAGGGAGCTGACTCATCCTCGACGGCGTCGACAGCACCAAGGCCGGTCTCGTCCACGTCGGAAACGTAACGTTCCTGGCCTGGCCGTGCCTTCGTGATGTGCCGGGAAGGAACCATGTGATGTTCCAGATTATTCTCACTCATAACGAATCCTCGGGTCCAAGACAGCGTACAGAAGGTCCACCAGCAAATTGGCAACGATATAGATGAGCACCAAGGCTGTCGTGATCGACACAACCGTGCTTGGCTCGCCCTTCTTAATGCCGTCGAACAACATGCCGCCAATGCCCCTGATGTTGAAAATACCCTCGGTGACGATCGCGCCGCCCATGAGAGCACCGAGATCAGATCCTAGGAACGTCACCACGGGAATAAGAGAGTTGCGCAGAATGTGGCGGGTCATGACGGAGCCGTTACTCAAACCCTTAGCACGTGCGGTACGCACGAAATCAGCACTTGTGGTTTCGGAGATCGACTGGCGCGTCAAGCGAATGACATAAGCCAGGGACACACCGGACAACACCATGGCTGGCATGAGCAACGATCTGAACTCCACCTTTGGCCCCACCGTCACAGGAAGGAGTCCCCACTGCACACCCACAAAGAACTGTAGGAGGAATGCCATGACGAAGGTGGGCACTGCGATAAGCAGCATGGAAAAGACAAGAATAGTGGAATCGAAAATCTTGCCCTTACGAACGCCAGCAATGATTCCGAGGATAATACCGAAGATAGCCTCAATGGCAATGGCCATAAATGCGAGGCGGATGGTTGTGGGGAATGCCGTGGCCATGACCTCGGCGACGGGGCGCCCGGAGAATGTCTGGCCGAAATCTAAGGTGAAAACACCCTTGATGTAGAGCAGGTACTGCATCCAGAAAGGCTTATCCAGGTTGTATTCCGCGCGGATGCGCTCCTGAACTGCCGGATCCAAGCCCTTATCTCCACCCAATGCGGCGACCGGATCGCCAGGCATGAGATAGACCATCGCGAAGATGAGGAAAGTGGCGCCAAAGAAGACTGGGATAGTCTGCAGCAGTCTGCGCCCTAAATATCGAGCCATAGGTAACCTCTAGTAGTCCGTGCCAGAAACAAGCTCAGCACCCGTTCCGGCCACATTGAGGGTGGAGAAGAAATACCTCCCCACCCTCAATGGTTCTAGATCATGCGAGCGACGTAATTAGCTCGCCTTGGTGATGGCGTAGTACAGCGGAACTGAATTCCAGCCAAACGCCACGTTGTCGACGGACTCAGAATAGCCACCGAAAGCATTCTGGTACCAGAGCGGGATAGCCGGGAGATCCTTGAAGAGAACACCCTGGGCATCCGCAAGGAGCTTGTTTGCTTCCTCCGGGGATGAAGCCGCAGCCGCCTTGTTGAGGATGCCGTCGAACTCAGCGCTCGAGTAGTCGCCGTCGTTCGAACCTGCACCTGTTGCGAACAGCGGGGACAGGAAGTTGAAGGCGGACGGGTAGTCAGCCTGCCAACCGGTGCGGAAAGCGGTGGTGATGGTGCGGTTGGTGACCTCATCGCGCAGCGACTTGAAGTCAGGGTAGGCCTTACCCGAGGCATCAATACCGAGGGTGTTCTTGATCTGGTTGGTCACAGCGGTCACCCAAGCCTCGTGTGGGCCGTCGCCGTTATAGGAAATCTGGAAGGTGCCGTCCCATGGGGAAATGGCGTCTGCCTGTGCCCACAGCTCCTTGGCCTTAGCAGCGTCGAAATCGAGAACGTCAGATCCCTCGATCCCCTCCTGGAAGCCGTTCACCACAGGCGAGGTGAAGTCGACAGCCGGGGAACGGGTATCAGAGAAGATGGTCTTGGTGATCTCTTCGCGGTTGATGGCGTGCGAGATAGCCTGGCGGCGCAGCTGGCCTTCCTCACCCGAGAAGTGAGCGAGACGCTCCGGGATGGTGATGGTCTGGTTAAGCGCGGACGGCTGGTTAACAGCACGATCTCCAAGCTCATCCTGGAAGGTCTCTACGGCCGAATCCGGGATCTGATCGAGAACGTCGAGGTTACCTGCCAGCAGATCAAGGTAGGCCGGATCGTTCTCAGCGTAGAACACGAAGGTCACGCCACCGTTCTGAGCCTTGCGTCCACCCTCATAGCTCTCATTCGGCACAAGCTCGAGCTGAACATTGTGCTCCCAAGCCTTATCACCAGCAAGCTTGTAAGGGCCGTTGCCGATCGGGTTCTCACCGCCAGCCTTCACATCATCGAGCGTGGACTGCGGAAGCGGGAAGAAGGCGGAGTAGCCCAGGCGCAGCGGGAAGTCAGCTTCGGGCTGCTTGAGCTTGATGGTGAACTCGGTATCGCTGACAACAGTGAGACCGGAGATCTTGCCGTCGCCATCAGCATCGGCGCCGGACTCGTCCGTACCCTCAATCGGAGCGAAGAAGTTAACGGAAAGCATGCCACCGTCAGCTGAACCCAAGTTCCACGCGTCCACGAAGGACGACGACGTCACCGGGGAGCCGTCGGAGAAGGTCTGGCCTTCCTTGAGCTTGACCGTGTAGGTCTGCGAGTCATCGGTATCGATGGACTCAGCCATGTCATTGACGACGTCGCCATTAGCGTCGTAGTAGACAAGGCCAGCGAACAGCAGGTCGACGATGCGTCCGCCACCGACCTCATTGGTGTTGGCCGGGATGAGCGGGTTCTGTGGTTCGGTGCCATTTGCCAGCACCACGCCAGCAGTCTGAGCGGTCTCGCTACCACCGGTTGAGTCCGAAGACCCGGTGTCATTGCCACCCGAGCAGGCCGACAGCGTCAGTGCCAGCGCTGCTGGCACCGCCAACCATGCGCGCTTAAATTTCATGGTTCCTCCTAGCTGGATCCGAGGCCTTCCCCGACTCCAGTTCTATGGTGATTGAACAAGCAACATCCTAGCAGCGCTTTGTTGATAGCCCAGGCCCAAAGTCCGATGAAAATTTCAAGCCATGATTATCACGTCAAACGTTGAAATTACGCCACTTTATGGTGATAGAGATGCGGCATGTAGGAGTGCCCGTAACCTAAATGAAATATCAATGAATCACACCATCGCCACGAAAGAAAGCAAGAACCTACGTGGGCGGAGTATCTCCTACACCCTGACGTGGCTGAATGCCCAGGCCGGGACGCCGTCGTCGAAAAACCTTAGACCCCAAGAACTCGAGCTACTCGCTCCGAAGCGCCTCAACCGGATCCTTGCGGGATGCCGCAGACGAGGGAATGAGTCCGGCCAAGAAGGTGAGCGCCATGCTGATGGCCACCAGGATCGCACCAGCCTGCCAGGGCAGCTGGGCAACCTGCTCCACGCCAAAACGCGCAGTGACAATAGCATTCACCGGAATCGTCAGGAGGACCGTCGAACCAATTCCGATCACACCGGCCACAAAGCCCACGATGAGAGTCTCAGCGTTAAAGACGCGGCGGATATCACGCTTAGATGCGCCGATGGAACGAAGAATACCGATCTCCTTCTTACGTTCCAGCACTGAGATATAGGTGATCACGCCAATCATGATGCTCGAAACAATAAGAGAAATAGAAACAAACGCGATGAGCACGTAGCTCACCACATTGACGATGGTGGTCACCGACGACATGAGCGTTCCCACGAGGTCCGTGTAGGTAATGACCTTCTCCTCGTTTCCGGAGTTCTGCATGCGCTCGTTGTAGTTATCGAGAGTATTAATGATTTCCGCTTTGGATTCAAAGTCCTTGGGATAAATATCGATCGCTGAGGGCCGCTCAAGATCCGCGTATCCGAGTTTCATCAGATTGCCGTCGAACGAACTCTGCGTCACTGTCATCATGGACATCATGAGTTCGCTGAGCCCCTCCTCCGACATGTTGAGCGAGAAGGCCTCCGTGAACTTGTCTTCGTCAATGCTCATGGCGTTGGACATGTTGGTTGTTAGCTGGCCCATGAGATTTTCCATGGCAAAGCCAATCTGAGCCTCAAGCGCTGGCCCTACCTGCTCCGCCATCTGAGTGCCAATCGCCTGCATTGCCTGACCCATGTACTGCGCCATGGCATCTTCGAGCCGCGTTTGAATCGCCGCTGACTGCTGCTCCACCTGCGTCGTCACCGCCTCCGTTATGGCCGCGGTCACCTGCGTCATGATGTCGGTCCGCGCCGTATCGATTCCAGCTTCCGCATCTTGTTGAATCTCGCTGATTTCGGTGAGGATCTTCTTGCCCTCGGACGAATCAAGATAGGCTTCAAAACCCTTCTGAGGATCCGTGCAATTTTTGGTGTCAAGAGCGCAATACGAGGCGTAACCCGTCGCCAAATCCTGGGCGATACGCGTGACATCCTCCTGGGTCACCCCGATATCCACACCGCTAATATCGATACCGGCAATGATGGACTCCAGGTTGAGATCGAGATTGAGATCGCCGAAATCCATGCTCCCACTCATTCCCAGATCGCCAAAAAGCGATCCAAGATCAAGCGTGGGGAGAGCAGACGGATCAAGGTTGAGCTCGGGCATCGAAATCTCAAGCACCGACGTATCAATGCTCAGCATCGACTCATCAATGGCAAAGGCGGAGGTCAAGGCCTCCTCATCCACCGTCATAACCTTGCTAAGGTCAAAATCCTCACGGTTGGGATTAGTTTCTTCATCCGCAAAAGTTCGTCCAGAAAAAACGTTAACGGACGGGTTCGCGAGCTGACGCTTGACGATATCCTTCTTAGCCGCATCGTCAATGAGACCCTTGGTAAGCGACGACGAATAATAAAGCCCCGGTTGCAGAGCGGTAACCGTGGCGCCTTCGCGAGGTTTCACCACTCCCGACACGTGGAGCGGCGCTCCATGTTCGACGAGATTCTTAACGAACTCGGTGTCCCCCGATTTATCGGTCCATACCCCGTACGTATCGTCATATCGGTAGTAATCCGAGGCGTTGACTAATGTAAATTCCACGTCCATCAGGTCGTCATAGCTGAACGTCAAGGCCGAATCCGGCGTGGTGATGTCTTCATCGTTGAGCAATTGTGAGACCATCCGGTCGAGTTCAGCCGGATCGCGCAACCCCATCGCGAACGCCATAAAGTCACTAATTGCGCCGTTGGATGTGAGAACGACGACGACGTCGCGCTCGTCTTTCGGCCAGGTTCCGGCGACGACGTCGTACTGCTGCTCCACGAGGTTTGTATCGTCAACAAGCTGATGGAAGACGTTGGTACTCATCGAGGCCGACACCAGGCTAGAAGTGGAATCGACACCCCCAAATCCAAGGGCCGAGAAGGACTTATCTGGATTGACCTGCCGGATGCCATGGGCATTGTTCGTGAAAATCTGTGGTGTGACATTGTAGGAGTATTGGATCGACTGCGTGTGATCAGTGATGCCGTCTCCGCCGTGATCGAGGAACTCCTTGAGGGACGCCAGATCATTTGAACCAACCGATTCAAACATCTTCGTCATCATCTGGATCTCACGGACAGAATCGGAGGCCGCGCCGTCGTCGTCCGAATTACCTCCCAAATCCGCGGAGGCTGCCATGATCGAGGTGAAATCCATGCCCTGACTTTGGATCGTCAGCGGGTAGACGGAGAGGGTATCCTCCTCGATGCTGCGGATGTAATCGTTGACACCGTTCGCGAGCGCGAGAATCGCGGCAATACCGATAATGCCGATGCTCCCCGCGAACGAGGTCATGAGCGTGCGGCCCTTTTTCGTCATGAGGTTCTTGAACGAGAGGGCGATGGCCGTCAAGAAGGACATGCTGGTCTTGCGGACCTGCTTGTCAGAGAGATGTTCCTCAGTTTCTGAGGGATTGAAGGGATCGGAATCGTCGGAGATGACACCATCGCGGAGGTTGACTATACGCGTGGCATATTCATCGGCTAGCTCTGGATTATGCGTCACCATGATGACGAGACGATCTTGAGCGATCTCCGTCAGGAGCGCCATGATCTGAACGCTGGTTTTGGAGTCAAGGGCACCGGTCGGCTCGTCCGCGAGGAGAATCTCCGGATCGTTAATGAGTGCACGAGCAATGGCCACGCGCTGCATCTGGCCGCCGGACATCTGGCTGGGAAGCTTACGAATATGGTCCTCGAGCCCAACACGCTCCAGGGCGGCAACCGCCCGCTCGCGGCGTTCGTCGCGCGAGACACCGGAGAGGGTCAGCGCCAACTCGACGTTTGCCAGGACAGTCTGATGGGGAATGAGGTTGTAGCTCTGGAAAACGAAACCGATACGGTTGTTTCGATACGCGTCCCAATCACGGTCGCGGTAATTCTCGGTGGGAACGCCATCAATAACGAGATTGCCCGAATCGTAGTGGTCAAGGCCGCCCACAATGTTGAGGAGCGTTGTTTTTCCTGAGCCAGAAGGTCCAAGAACGGCGACAAACTCGTTATCGCGGAACGAGATCGAGACATCATCCAGGGCGGTTTGCGTGAAATCCGCAGTGGTGTAGGACTTGCGGATGTTGAACAACTGCAGCATGGGCGCCTTCCAGAGAACTCCTCTGAGCCTACCGAAAAGTGAATCGACGACGACCGCGAAGGTCCCAGTTTTTCTCGCCGCGAACCTCTTTTCCCAGATGGTGGCCTCTTGAGACCAGCAGTGCCACATCCCACAAATGGAACCATATGACACAGGCCAGTCACCGAAGGTAGGGCAACCTTCGCGCAATATGTCCATCAATGGCAGGATAGAACAATGGTACGCATTCTTGTGACGGGAGCATCCACGGGGCTCGGTCTGCTCACGGCAAACACGTTAGCAGCACAAGGGCACGAGGTTATTCTGCACGCTCGGAATGAACAGCGCCTCTACAATCGAGACATCTCGAAAGCAATGGCGGACACCATCTTCGGCGATCTATCCAATCTCGACGAGGCCATTGGAATTGCCGAACAGGCCGAAAACTACGGCCGGTTCGACGCCGTCGTCCACAATGCTGGGGTGATCAACGGAGATGACCTGGTACCCGTCAACGTCGTTGCGCCCTACGTGTTGACCAGTCTCATGACTCCCCCATCGCGGGTCATTGTGCTCTCCAGCTCGATGCACCTATCCGGCTCGCCACGGCATGTCAGCGCTGGAATCGCAGGACACCGCAGAGTCAGTTACTCGGACAGCAAGCTTTTTGTTACCGCATGGACCATGGGTATGGCGTGGCGGTGGCCAAATGTTCTCTTCCACGCTGTCTGTCCGGGATGGGTGCCCACCCGTATGGGTGGAGCTTCCGCGCCAGACGATCTCACCGAGGGTCACCGCACGCAAGAATGGCTCGCCACAGCTCAAGAATCTACGATCACCCCTCGAACCGGCGGATACTGGCATCATATGCAGCCACGTGCGCCTCATCGAGCGGCCCTCAACGAGGAATTTCAGGAACAGGTTATTCGGGCGCTCGAGGCTCGCACCGGGATCGTGCTACCGGCGGCCCCATAACTTCGGCTCGTCATTGCCTTAGCCACGGCTCGTCATTGCCTTAGTTTTCGCCCGCCGATGCTTAAGGCCCCAACTTCTTGAGGCCCCACCCCGGTGTCACTTTGACGCGCCACAACCTCGGTTCACCGCCTCTTCGCCACCAGGCCTCTTCAGCCCACGACGTTCGCTTCCACCCAGTCTCGCAGGTACTTAAGCGGCTGAGACGCCGATCGACCGAGCTTGGTGAGTTCGTACTCCACCCGTGCGGGTACCTCGGCATAGACCGTTCGGGTCAGAAGATCATGTTCTTCCAGGCGCTTGAGAGTCTGTGACAGCACCTTGGGGCTCACTCCTTCGAGACGCGTCTTAATCTGGCCAAAACGCTGCGGGCCGTTTTCGAGGGAGCCAATGACCAGAGCGCTCCACTTGTTCGCCAATAAATCCAGCATGTCGCGGCAGGGGCACATCGCCGCATACACATCGTTACGTGCGCACTCATCCTCTTCACGATTCATATATCTATAGTACCTAATAGATAGCAAAGAGTTTTTAGGAAGCAAGAACCCTTGCGGGTAACTAGGGTTCATAGTGAACCATAGAACCATGACAACAACGACAGCCATCGGCTACACCTCCAATATGCCCGCCTCACATCCCTCGAGCCTCGTCGAGCGCTCTGTTAAGGTCCCTGAACCCGGCCCGCATGACGTCGTCGTCGACGTTCACGCCGTGTCAGTCAACCCGGTTGACGTCAAACTGCGCGCCGGATCCCCTCCGGACAAATTCAGAGTGCTCGGTTTCGACGCCGCCGGTACCGTGCGCTCCGTGGGTGCGGCCGTCACGCTCATCCACCCGGGCGACGACGTCTTCTACGCTGGCAGCATCGACCGGCCCGGGACAAACCAACGTATCCACGTCGTCGACGAGAGAATCGTAGGACGGAAGCCGTCGTCACTCTCCTTTGCGGAAGCTGCCGCACTGCCACTCACAGCGATCACCGCCTGGGAATCGCTCTTTGATCGACTCGGCCTCACTTCCGACAGCAAAGGAACACTTCTCGTCATTGGCGCAACGGGAGGGGTCGGGTCGATCATGCTTGAACTTGTCGAGGCTCTCTTGCCGCATGTCAGCGTCATTGCCACAGCGTCCGGTAAAGAGCGGGCAGAGTGGGTGCGTCAGCTTGGCGCGGAACACGTCGTCGACCACCGAAATGACCTGGAAAAGCAGGTTCTCGATACTGTGCCGGGAGGAGTGGATTGGATCTTCACGGCGTATTCGGATGGCCAACTCGAAAGTTATGCGCGAATGACGAAGCCGTTTGGGCAGATTGTTGCGATCGACGACGGCCCACGCGACGTTTCGCCACTGAAGAGCACGTGCATCACGTGGCACTGGGAGTTCATGTTCGCCCGCCCTCTTCATCAGACGCCGGACATGGTGGAGCAGCATCACCTACTCAATCGGGTGGCAGACCTCGTGGACAACGGTCAGATCCACACCACTGCCACCAACATCTTGACGCCGATCAGTGCGGAAAATCTGCGCCACGCACATGAGCTGGTTGAGAGTGGACGAACACTCGGGAAAGTAGTACTCGACGGCTGGGAGTGAATCAAAAGGCTACCCAACGTGGACGCTGGCTGGCAACGATCAGGGCCCAAGCACGTTCTCCGTCAGAAATCTCCGCGGCTACTTTCCTGCCCGAGGGCATCGACGAGCTCCTCGGTCGTCATGAGATTAACACCAATCATCTGAAGGTCAGCAAGCCGCTCGGGCGTTGCCTGGGACACCGCATCCGTCACCACGACTGTACGCAGGTACGGTGTCCCGCGTGTTCACCGACTGGTTAAATCGACTCTGATGGCGAGCAGCCGCGAGCCTCTCACCACGTATCACACCAGGAACTGGAGATCCGAACCGTGATCCGTTAGTTCACCAAGCCGCGCGTTAAGGGTCTCGTTCTCAGGGTCGGAAAGGTGGGCGGCGAATGCGGCATCGTCCCGGTACTGCTCGATGATGACGATTCGAGTGGGGATATCCTTGTCCCGATACACCTCGAAACGATCAGATCCCTCCATGGACAAAACATGTGCGGCGTACTCGTCCATGAGGACCTTGACGTCATCAACGGTATCGGGACGGGCTTCGATTTGGGCGATGAGATTGACGGCCATGGATGTTCCTCCTTGAACAATGGCGTTGTAATACGTCACCAGTGTGCCACGCCCGGCATCCTTTCGCGGCGGAATCTTGTGCGCAATGAACGCAAGACTCTACGCACTTCGCCGCACCACTCCTTGAGTGACAGTCTGGGTCTTTCTTATGGATGATTCCGCGGAGTGGAACCTCTGCTAGAGAATGGCCACCGTATTACTATTGTTTGTAATTGCTTTTACATTCTTCGACAAGTCATTGACGCCAGCCCGTCGATATAATCATCACGGAGGCCACCATGGATGAACCGCAGGTTTACCACCATGACTCACCGTCCAATAACGTGGGCGCTGAAATTCCGAGCGCAGAAAAGCAGGACACTCGCTCCAGTATCCCCACAGCCAACGGTTCCCAGAGTTTGACGGCCACCAAACGCCCCGCGTGGCTTGACATGCTCTACGGGGTCGTTGTTGGAACAGGCATGTTTGTCGTGACGCTCAAGACGGTAGCCGGGATGCTCCTGGGAGTTACTGTGCTTGCTGCTGTCGGCGGATGTACTTTTGCTGCCGAACGCCGCTTCGGAAGCCGGCCTCCCGAGATGCCTGAAGGCTCCGAGTCGAAAGATTTCGTGCGCAGTCTGGCATTTCTCGCGGCCGCTATCGCCGGCGGATGGTACATCTTTGATCATTCACCCGAGTGGGATTTGTGGGAGAGAGCAATCGCTTGTGCAGGTGTCGCCATCCTTGCGTCCGCATTCTTCCTACTAGAGGCTGCATCGCAGAGACGACGTCTGGCAACAGCAACCCGCGAGTCCGCCTCACTTCCACTCCCGGAGTCGCGTCTGTAACTCCACGCTTCGGCAAGTTCGTCCATGTCCCAGCACGTCTGTCTACGTATTGACGCAGCTCTCTTGACCGTTGACGAATGAGAGTTCAGCGCGCTCGAAGAAGCCATGGGATTGACAAGGTCGTGCCTCTCTCAGCAGCTTCACGCACTCTCTGACACTGAGTATCTCGTCTTAGAGAAACGCTCACGATCCTTCGGAACGCCTCGGATGTGGATCCGTTTGACCGCCTTGGGAAAGAAGGCCTGGAGGGAAAGAAGGCCTGGAGTGGACACAGAGAGGCCCAGCTCAGCCCAACGAAGATGACTTCCCCCGGCTCACCACATACACAACAGGTAAGTTTGTAGACATGGCAACTTCCCAAGCGCGGCATTGGCGTACCGCAGCACAAGCGTTGGCTCTCGTACGCCGCCGGGACTCACTGACCCGGACAGAGCTAACGAGTTTGCTCGGACTTCGCAGCGGTCCAATCTCCGACCTCGTGAAAAGGCTTGTCCTGGCCAGACTCATCGAGGAAGCCCCGGCTGCCATTGAAGGTCCTGGCCGTCCTACCTCCACATTGCATGCCCACCCGAACGGTCCGGTGGCTATCGTGCTGGATCTACGCCACGGTGACTGGCGGCTGGGGGTCTGCGAACTGGACGGCTCCGTTCACATCACAGCACATGGGGCACACGACATCAGCAACCCACCGATGTTACTCGACACCATCGCATCCCACTTCAAAACCTTGACGACGTCACTCGGCAGCCGCGCCATCGGCGTTGGGGTTGCCGTTCCTGGAATCGTCATGGACGGTCGGGCCAACATGACCATGCGTCGCTGGCCAGATATCGACATGAGTCCGCTCGTTAACGCGACTAGCCTTCCCTTCGTCCTGCGAAATGACGCGACGTTGGCTGGCATGGCCGAGGCACGGCGGCATCCCGTTGAGCTCAATTCGCTGCTGCATATCGTTGTCGAGGTTGGCGTCGGCGGGGCTTTCGTCGTTGACGGCCAACCTGTTCCTAGTGCGCACGGTCTCCACGGCGAATTCGGGCATCTCCCCTTTGGAAATCCGGAAGTGGAGTGCGCCTGCGGTGCTCGAGGATGTTGGACCATCGCCTTCGACATCCCCGAGATCACCCGCCGCACAGGCTTGGAACCTGGGGACGATCCTCGCGCCTGGCTCCACACAATCTTCACGAATGCGGACAAATCCGAAACGATCCAGGAACTCCGCGCATCGTTGGCCGCGAGTCTCGGACGAGGCATCGCGGGCCTCGTCAATGCACTCGATCCGGCGCTCGTCACTCTTGGTGGCCTCGCCAACGATGTCCGTCACGCCTCACCCACATCCTTCGAGCAGTCCTTTGACACCGGACTGATGAGGGATCATCGAGCCGCTCCCCCACCGGTAACACCAGCGCAAGCTGGCGAATTAGCAACCATGGTTGGCGCCGGACTTTCCGTATTCGACGAGATCTTCGACGCCGAGTTTCTCGCTAGGTGGGCCTCACAATGATCCGAGCGCTTACCCATCACGAGATTCTCTCACCGGAGTTCTGGCACCTTTTATGGCGATCATGTGAGTCGGATGACGACACCCTTCATCGCGTCCGTCGCGACATTCTCACCGAGCTCAGCACGATCGGGGCGGTGGAAAGCGACACCGACGATCGGGACGTCGTCGTCGGTTTTGCCACCTATCAACTCACCGAGCGAGGTGTCACGATCGAGTACATCGCAACGTCTGAAGCCGCCCAGGGACAAGGGGTAGGAACCCAACTTGTTCGCGCGCTCCAACGCCTCTATCCCGGCGCCGTGATCTTTGCGCAGACCGACGACGACGCCATCGGCTTCTATCGCGCTCTCGGTTTCGTCGACGCCCCGGCGCCCCGAGATGCCCGATGGCCGGAGCGCCAACGCTACGATTGTGCACTCCACCCATCATCGCGAATCCACAAACCACTAGACCTCGGGACAGACCGGAGCTGAAATGGCTGATTTTAAAGACGAACTGTCACCAACGCTCGTCGCGCGCCTCGGACACGAACTCGCGGAGGCCGCCAAGCTTGCTGGCACCTCGACATCGTTCAACCAAGCGACGTTCGAACGGCTCGCCGTCGCCGGCCTCGACCAGCTCGAACTAAAAGCTCGCACGGACTGGATCGCCCAGGCCCTCGCGGCTACTATGCCGCCCTCCCCCGAGGGGGCTGATCGCATCATCCGCACCGCTCTCGAGAACGACGGCTTGCATGGATGGGCGTCCATGCCCATCAACGCTTACGTTGCTTCGGCGATGCTCGATCGTCCAGATGTCGCGCTCCCCCTCCTAGCCGCTCTCACTCCTCGCTACACCGCCGAATTCGCTATCCGTCCATTCATCGACGCTCACTACGAGTTCACGATGAACCAGCTACGCACGTGGACCACCCATCCAGACGAACACGTGCGGCGGCTTGTTTCGGAGGGTACTCGGCCGCGATTGCCGTGGGGTGCGCGGCTCACCCGCTTTATTGCTGATCCCCTCCCCACGCTGGAGCTGTTGGAAATGCTTGTCAACGATGAGTCAACGTACGTGCGCCGTTCGGTGGCAAACCATCTCAACGACATCAGCAAGGATCATCCCGCCCGCGTTCTGGATACCGCGACAAGATGGGTCCACAGCAGCACCCGGGGTGATTTCGTAGTGCGTCACGGCTTGCGGACACTCATCAAGCAGGGGCACCCAGCAGCTCTCGCTATTCTTGGTTTCGATAGCGAGGCCCAGATCGAACTGGTGGACCTCAGCTGCTCCCCCTCGATAATCTCCATCGGGGAAGCGACCACTATTTCCTTCACGCTGCGCGCCACCCACGGGGCACGAACAGTCATTGACTATCTTGTCCACTACCAAGGGGTTCGCGGCCCCAAGGCAGGCAAGGTATTCAAGCTAACTACGCGCGATCTCCCCGCGGGTAACGCCGTCGATTTCTCGCGCCGCCACCGGTTCGAACACGTCTCGATTCGGACGATTCATCCCGGACCACATCGCATTGAGATCCAGGCAAACGGACGCGTGCTGGGAGCAACCGAGGTCAACGTCGTCGCACCAGATGCTGTGGTCTCACTTCCCGCCATTGACGAGGTGGACTAGCTCCCTCAGCTCTTCCAATTGCACGTTTGCTCCAAACGCAGGTGCACCAGGTTGGAGCCGAACGCCGGTAGACACTTCGCCAATCATCAGCGGATCAAACCCCAGGGCATTAACGAGGTCCGCAACCGTCTGGACATCATGCGTTTCGTTCCCGGCAATGGCGATCGCCTTTCGCTCGGGAGTACCCGCGGGCCGCGCTTCCTCCTCCAGATCGTGGTAGCCCATGTGGTTGAGGGCCTTGACCACACGCGATCCGGAAAGGTGGGCTTGAATCAGCTCGCTGGTGTTCACTCCGGAGTCGTTGAGATCGCCTCGCACGCCGTCCGTTTCCCACCAGTAGTTCATTGCGTCGACGACGAGTTTTCCCTCAAGTATCTTGGGGGACAATTCCCGATATTTGCCAAGCGGAAGCGCAAGAATGACGACGTCGGCGTCACGCACAGAATCCTCCATGGCAAGCGCTGTGGCCCCCGGAACAAGGACGTCTATAACGAGCGCAATCTTTTCGGGGCTACCGGACCCACTGATGTTGACGCGGAAACCCGCCGCCACGGCAAGGCGCGCCAGCACCGTTCCCAACTTCCCCGCACCCAGAATGGCGAGAGTCCGAACATGAGTAGGGGACTTCCCGGCTCCCGCGTGTTCCGCTTCTACTAGGGCATTTCTAGCCACGACGTTACCTCCACGTGATCGTCTCGCTTCGACGTCACTTTCTTCGACTCTCTGAGCAATTTACTTCGACTCAGCCAGCAGCTCACGCACGCGCGGAATCACTTCGGTCCCATATAGCTCCACCGCACGCATGCGCGCTGAGGCCGCAACCGCTCCCGCATTGGCGTAGATGAGATCAAATCTTCCGACACCGAGCGTGCGAATCGACTCGGCGATCTTCCGGGCAACCGTTTCCGGCGAACCAACGTAGAGCGAGCCGTGTTCGACTTCATTGAGGAAGTTTCCTCGGTGCATCCTCGGCCACCCCCGTTCAACTCCAATGCGGTCGTGAATCTCTTTGTAGCCGGGGTAGAAGAGTTCGCGAGCTTCGGCGTCAGTCTTCGCGACGAAACCTGGCGAATGAATGCCGACCGGGTACGCCGTCGTCCCAAACTGGTCCGCCGCGCGGCGGTACAAATCCAGGTAGGGAGCGAAACGCGAGGGCGAACCGCCGATAATGGCGAGCATGAGCCGGAACCCGTAGCGAGCCGTGCGAACGATGGACTGCGGCGATCCGCCGACTCCGACCCAGGTCCGCATCCCTCCGGATTCTGTCTTCGGGAAGACATCGGCCTCGTCAAGCGATTTGCGTGTCCGTCCCTCCCACGTTACGGGTTTCTCCTCGAGAAGTTTGTGGAAGAGGTCGATCTTCTCCTCGAAAAGGAGTTCGTAGTCGGCGAGGTCATAACCGAAGAGCGGGAACGATTCGGTGAATGATCCGCGTCCAAGCATGACGTCCGCGCGACCATTCGAGAGTGCGTCAACCGTGGCGAAACGCTGGAAAACACGGACCGGGTCGTCAGAGGACAGGACGGTCACACCCGATGACAGCCGGATTCGCTTGGTCATCGTTGCGATTCCCGCGAGGACAGTCTCCGGCGACGAAATTGCATATTCGGGGCGGTGATGTTCGCCGAGCGCGACGATGTCGATCCCAATGTGATCGGCAAGCACCGCTTCTGCCACTGTCGCGCGGATCGCAGCAGCTTGTGAGAGCAGCTTTCCATCATCGTCCCGCGGCAGATCTCCAAACGTATCGATACCAAATTCGAGATGTGCAGTTGTCATTGCCGTCCTTCCTCATAGAATCCGAAACAGGTTGTTGACACGTCAACTATTTCTGAATATGGTTGAAATGTCAACAACCGATACGGGGTATGAATCACAGGCACATAGAGCCCTAGAGCAGCCCCTCATCTGTTTTCACATCTGAGTAGTTCCCACTAACCGAAGGAGGCATCGACCATGGCGTCACTGTCCGAACGGGATGAGAAGCGCGTTGCTCGCGGCCTCCCCACAATGGAGCAGATGCGTATCTGGCGCAGTTATGTCGAAACCGCGGAGATTATCCGCTCACGCCTCGGCAAGCAGTTCCAGAGCGAGTCCGGCATCTCCTCGGGCGATTACTCCATCATGGTCACGCTCAGCGAAGAACCCGATTGGCGCCTGCGCCCGTCAGAACTCGCCGAGCGGATCGAATGGGACCGTAGTCGCCTCTCCCACCACCTCAAACGGATGGAGAAGCGGGGTCTTGTCCGCCGCGAAATCTGTCCATCCGATAGCCGCGGCTCCTTCATCGTTCTCACAGAGGAAGGGTTTGAGGACTTTCGGCGTAGTTCAGTGCCCCACCTTCAGTTCGTTAAAGAACTCTTCATCGACGCCTTTGACGACGACGGACTTGCCCAGGTTGACACTGTTACCTCGACATTGCGGACCCACCTGGGGCTCGCACCACGCAGCCCCGCTACCGGGACAGCTTGAATTCCAACAAACAACACCCATTTCCCAACACACATACAAGGAAGACACATGAGCAACCTCCGCATCGCCATCATCATCGGAAGCACCCGGCCCGGCCGCAACGGCAAGGCCGTGGCCGACTGGATCCTTGAGCAGGCCTCCGGCCGTGAGGCCACCTATGAACTAGTTGATCTGGCCGACCATCCGCTGCCACTGCTTGACGAGGCCATCCCGCCGTCGATGCACATGTACCAGAACGAGCACACTAAGAAGTGGGCCGAGACGATTGCCCAATATGACGGCTTCGTCTTCGTGACGCCCGAGTATAACCACTCCACATCCGCCGCACTGAAGAACGCCCTCGACTACATCTACAGCGAGTGGAACGACAAGGCCGCAGCCTTCGTTGGTTACGGTTCACTCGGCGGCGCTCGCGCCATCGAGCACCTGCGCGGCATTGCAGCAGAGTTGCAGCTCGCTGGCGTACGCGCCCAGGTCAGCTTCTCCCTCATCACCGAGTTCGAGAACTTCAGTGTCTTCAAGCCGGGCGAGCACCAGATCCCGGCTACCGCCACAATGTTCGATCAGCTTGAGCGCTGGGCGGGCGCCCTGAAGCCGCTGCGCGGCTGAGAGATCATCCCGCTGGAGCAGAGCGGGATAACATAACCGAATACCCACATTGGGTCCCAGTGGAGTTCACGCCCACTGGGGCCCAATGTGCCGTTCCGGGCTCCCACGACAGCACGTCACAGCCAGAATCACCACGGCTATGGCAGAAAAACGATGCGTTCCTTCGCGGACGTATCGGCCCACACATTCTCCACATCGCGCAACGGCACAGCCCGTACCGGAACATCAAAGTCCCCAATCTCGCGCGCCAGTATCTTGATCTCCTCCCGGTACTGGCGCGGATCGACAGACCCTTGCCCAGAACCAATTAGCCTGAGATCAACGGCCCGCAAGGCGGCGGACGGGATCGCACATTCCCCTCCAGCTACGGAACCAATCTGGATCCAGTGCAGCGTCTGCCCATCGCGAGTCCGATTCGGAATGATTGCGTAAAGAGCTTTCCGAGTGGGCTCTCCCCACAGGAAATCGACGACGACATCTACATCTTTTCCTGCATCCGCGAGATTCCGTGCTACATCCTCCGAATCGGCGTTCAATTCGACGAAACGGGTGGCCCCGTGCGCAGCCAGGTCCGCCACGCGCCCGAT
>RRZT012079418.1_pt1 | contig 21819 bp, 17 predicted proteins | sample 2165551 | NCBI WGS metagenome assembly RRZT01 (sample SAMN10456910, study PRJNA506462) | wastewater metagenome | biome: wastewater; feature: sludge; material: wastewater sludge; isolation source: wastewater sludge with Escherichia coli K12::gfp cells carrying plasmid... | place: USA: Moscow, Idaho... | reverse complement strand
GTCTGCGTAATAACCAGACCGGTGAACTGTATCAGCCGAATGACGAGATGGGCTTCTATCAGGCCGTTGATGCTAAAGGTGAATGGATTGCGGATACACGCATGAGCCCGGGTTACACCGTCACCATCGGCTGGGATAACTTCCTGCGCGTGTTACAGGATAAGGGCATCCAGCAGCCGTTCATCAAAATCTTTATCTGGACCGTGCTGTTTGCTGGTCTGACCGTCATGTTCACACTGGCCGTAGGCATGGTGCTGGCCTGTCTGGTGCAGTGGCAGCCACTGAAAGGCAAGGCAATGTATCGCTTGCTGCTGATCCTGCCGTATGCGGTGCCGGGCTTTATCTCCATCCTGATTTTCAAAGGGTTGTTTAACCAGAGCTTCGGTGAGATCAACATGCTGCTGGAGCAGATGTTTGGCCTGAAACCGGAATGGTTTACTAATCCGATGCTGGCGAAAGCGATGATCCTGATCGTCAACGTCTGGCTGGGCTACCCGTACATGATGATCCTCTGCATGGGGCTGTTAAAAGCCATTCCGGATGATCTGTATGAAGCCTCGGCACTGGATGGCGCGACCCCGCTGCAGAACTTTTTCCGTATCACGCTGCCGCTGCTGATCAAGCCGCTGACACCGTTGCTGATTGCCTGTTTCGCGTTCAACTTCAATAACTTCGTACTGATTCAGTTGTTGACCAACGGTGGCCCGAACATGCTGGGTACCAGTACGCCGGCCGGTAATACCGATCTGTTGGTGAGCTATACCTACCGCATCGCGTTTGAGGGTAGTGGCGGGCAGGACTTCGGTCTGGCGGCAGCGATTGCGACGCTGATCTTCCTGCTGGTAGGCGCCCTGGCCATTCTGAACCTGAAAGCCAGTAAGTTAAGTGTGGAACAATAAGGAGCTGCAGTATGGCTATCGTTCAAACCAAAGCATTACGTTATCGCCTGTGGGCAGCCCATGCCGGATTATGGTGCTTCATCGCGCTGATCATGTTCCCGCTGCTGATGGTAATTGCGATTTCACTGCGTAGCGGTAACTTCGCCACCGGTGAGCTGATCCCGTCGCATCCGTCACTGGAACACTGGAAGCTGGCACTGGGTTTCAGCGTCACTAATCCGGATGGCTCGGTGACACCACCACCATTTCCGGTGCTGCTGTGGCTGTGGAACTCGGTGAAGGTGGCGTTTGTCACCGCGGTCGGCATCGTGGCGCTTTCTACCACCTGTGCCTATGCCTTCGCCCGCATGAAGTTCCGCGGCAAGAGTGCGCTGCTGAAAGGGATGCTGATTTTCCAGATGTTCCCGGCGGTGCTGTCGCTGGTGGCGCTGTATGCGTTGTTTGACCGCATCGGACAGTACATTCCGTTCCTCGGGCTGAACACGCACGGTGGGCTGATTTTCGCCTACCTTGGCGGGATCGCGCTGCATGTCTGGACCATCAAAGGCTATTTCGAAACCATCGATGGTTCGCTGGAAGAAGCGGCGGCGCTGGATGGTGCTACCCCGTGGCAGGCGTTCCGGCTGGTATTGCTGCCGTTGTCAGTACCGATCCTGGCGGTGGTGTTCATTCTGTCGTTCATCGGCGCGGTGACCGAAGTGCCAATCGCCTCGCTGTTGCTGCGTGATGTCAGCAGCTACACGCTGGCGGTGGGGATGCAGCAGTATCTCTATCCGCAGAACTATCTGTGGGGTGATTTTGCGGCAGCGGCGGTGTTATCCGCGATTCCGATCACCGTGGTATTCCTGCTGGCACAGCGCTGGCTGGTGGGTGGTCTGACCGCCGGAGGTGTGAAAGGGTAATTCAGTTTTTCATGGTCGTGTTCATTTATCTTTCCTTGTTTTGACGGAGCTTATTTCCGGATGCCAGTCGCCAGACTGGCATTTTTTTCATCTGTGATTGGCTGGTTAATCATCTATAATTGATTTGGTTGTTTCGTTCGATTCGGATGATATGGGATGGGTGTTATGGAAACGCTGACGGCTAATCAGGCAAAAACTCAGTTTGGTGATATGTTGCTCAAAGTGCAGCGGGCACCCGTGCAAATCAGTCGTAATGGTAAACCGGTGGCGGTACTGCTGTCGGTAGAGGATTATCAGGCACTGGAAGCCATCAAACTGCGGCTTCTACAGGAAAAGATTGAACAAGCCAGAGCAGATATAGCAGCTGGTAAGCTGGTGGAGGGCGACGCATTATTCAGTAGTTTACTGAATGGAGAGTTCGATTAGCGAAATGCGTTATGTTTTCACGGATGAAGCCAAAGCTGATCTGATACAGATCCGCCGTTTTACGTTAAAAAACTGGGGACAAAACCAGTCTGTGCATTATTTGCAGGAATTGCAGCAGACGTTGAGTCGCTTAACGATAATGCCACAAATGGGCATCTGCCGTGAGCAGGATTTGGGCAATGGAATTTATAGTTTCCCCTATGCTAGTCATACCATCTATTACACGTTGCTCAATGAGCAACTGATTGTGATGGCTGTTCTGCATCAGAGTATGGTGCCTGATAGCCACCTCGAAAATCGCAAAGTAAAAATCTGAAATTCTCTGTCGCCTGACTGGCATTTTTTTCTGCTACGCTTTCCTTAATGACAGTTCTATCGTCGCTGTTCCCTTTTTGGCAGGAGTGGTATGGCTATGCGCTACACCAATCAGGATGGCAGTCAGCGGTCATTCCCGTTAAAACATGTCTTGCGCCGCCAGACCGGCTGGCATGGCGAACGGCAACTGCGCTCGGGGCGTACCGGAATACCGGTGCCGATCGTGCATAATGACGGTGCCGATTTGCATCATCAGCAGCACGATACGCTGACCTGGATCGGTCACTCTTCGTTTTTACTGCAACTTGGTGGTCTCAATATGCTGATCGACCCGGTGATGTCGTCCTCACTGGGCGGTGTGGTGCCGCGCAATGCCCCGCCGGGGTTGAGCTGGTCGGCGTTACCGAAAAAAATTGATGTGGTGATGATCACCCACAATCACCGGGATCATATGGATGTGCCTACGCTGAAAAAGCTGGGGCCCAATCCGCTGTATCTGGTGCCTCACGGGATGCGGCACTGGTTTCTGAAAAACGGCTTTCCGCATGTACAGGAGCTGGCGTGGTGGCAGCAGACACAGGTAGGCAATGCCACCATGACCTTTGTGCCGGCACAGCACTGGAGCCGTCGCGGGCTGATGGACATGAATACCAGCTGGTGGGGCGGTTTTGTCATGGAGCATGACGGCTTTCGCTTATATCACGCCGGGGATACCGCCTGGTTTGACGGTTTCCGGGAAATTGGCCGGCGCTGCGGTCCGATTGATGTGGCGATGCTACCGATCGGTGCCTATGCGCCGCGCTGGTTTATGCGTCATCAGCACATGGATCCGGATGATGCATTAAAGGCGTTTGTGGCACTGGAAGCGAAACTGTTTGTCGCCATGCATTGGGGTACCTTCAAACTCACTGATGAACCGTTAAATGAGCCGCCGATCCGGTTGCGCGATCTGTGGCATAAACTGCAGTTACCGCTAGCCCGTTTAGCAATCCCGGCAATCGGGCAGACACTGGAGTTTCCCCGCATCGACCTCTCCGTGGCATTAGCGGTGAAATAAAAAAGGGACTGCGTGGCAGTCCCCAAACTCCGCTCAGCTCGATATACCCTTCCCACTTGAAGTTGCAGCGGTGTTGGCCGCGTTCATTCGCCCCAATCACATAGTTTATCTATGTTCATGGGGTCTCTTCACTTGCCGCCTACCTGCAACTCCAAGTTGTTTGGGTATAGCTGTCGGCGGCGCCGGTTTATTTCAGCCAGCAGCGAGATGACATCTGAATCGTTAAACATGGCTTCCAACGTGCAGCTCAACTTGCGGCGCCAGTTGGGGTAAATCTCATGTGTGGTACCGGGAATGTTGACCGGCATGGTCATATTCAGCCAGTCTTCCGGCTGCAGGCCGAGCAGGGCACTGTTGCTTTGCGCGACATGGCAGTGAATGCCGCGGTTCAGCGCCGGGTTCATCATCATGCCCTGTGCCTGACGGCTGTATTCTTCCGGCAGACTGTGCAAGCTGTGCAGACTGTCGAGCATGCGTTGTTTGGCCTGTTCCCGATCGGCGTAAAGGCCGGACAGCACTTCGGCATCCGGATACAAACCCAGTTTTTGTCCCAGCGTCAGGTCATCCGCCTGCCAGTAGCCGTACAGCGTCGGCATATCATGCGTGGAAAGGGTGGTCATCGCCTGTGCCGGATAATCGCGCGGCGAGTAGAAGCCGCTGTCCGGAGCTGGCGCGCGTTCAAAGTAAAAGACCTTGTAGGAATAAACGCCATTATCGCGCAGCTTGGCCACAATCTCATCCGGGACGGTACCCAAATCCTCACCGATCACCATGCACTGATGACGCTGGCTCTCCAGTGCCAGAATCGCCAGCAGATCATCCACCGGATAACTGACAAACGCACCTTCCACGGCGGTGGAGCCCTGCGGTACCCACCACAGACGCAACAATCCCATGACATGATCGATACGCAGTGCACCGCAGGCTTTCATATTCGACTGGATCAGATCGATGAACGGCTGATAGCCCCGTTGCCGCATCACCTGCGGGCTCATTGGTGGCAGGCCCCAGTTTTGGCCAAGCGGACCGAGGATATCCGGCGGCGCACCGACCGACGCTTTCAGGCAATACAGTTCGCGATCACACCAGGTTTCAGTGCCGCCTTCGGTGACGCCGACCGCGAGGTCACGGTAGATACCGATCAGCATGCCGGCATCGCGCGCGCTTTGCTGACACTCCTGCAGCTGACCCTGTGTCAGCCATTGCAGCCAGGCGTAAAAACGGATCTCATCTGCATGTTCTTTGCGAAATTGTACCAGCGCCGGACTTTCCCATTGCTGATATTCAGCAGGCCATGCCGGCCAGCCCCAGGCGTGCTCATCCTGCTGTTTCAGCCAGGCGTGCAGGGCATCGTAAGTGGCTTGCTGCTGCAGACTTTCCCCCTGTTGCCTGCGGAACTGCTCAAATTCACCGACGCGAGGAATGTCATCTGGCAGTGAGGCAAAATACTGATACGCCAGTTTCAGTCCGGCGAGTTTCAGCGCGGTGACCTGTGGATAATCGACATAGTCGCTGGCACGGGCGGCCTGCAGTTGTTGCTGTATTTCAGGATTTTGCCACCACAATTGTGCGGCAGAACTGAGCTGAAAATCCGGCAGTTTATGTACGGCGATGTAGATGATATTCAGCCAGCGGCGGGAAGAGGGGCTGTACGGGCTGGCGCTGTCGGGACTGGCCGGATACAGCGCATGCAGCGGATTCAGACCGACAAAGTCCGCCCCTTGTGCGGCCAGTGCGGTGACCATCTGTTTCAGATCGGCAAAATCGCCGATGCCCCAGTTTTCTTCCGAACGCAGCGTATACAACTGTACGCAGGCGCCCCAGGTTTTCTTGCCCTGTTGGATCGCCGGTGGTTCATAGCAGCGGGCAGGTGCAATGATGATGCGGCTTTCGGCGATCACTTTGCGCCCCTGCAGCAGGCAGAGTTTGTGGTAACCAAGCGGCAGATTATCCGGCAGCGTCAGGAAACCGTTGGCCAGCACACCCCGCAGCGGTTTGCCGCTTTCCGGCTGTAAACGCCAGTGGCAGGTATCCGTCACCGCATCCTGTAGCAGGACGCGGAACAGTTCGCCTTGCCGGAACACACTGACTGCCGGCAGCAGATTATTTTCCGGCGAGGTATGACCCAGCGCCGCCAGAATTTTTTCCTGAGTGCTGATCGCGATCTGCACTGGCTGACCGAGCGCACTGATGTAACTGTCGGCAATACCGGCCGCTTTCGCGGCCGCTTCAATTACAGAAATATCCATGAGGCTTCCTTATACCGCTGGTTGCCAGATCTGGCGCTGATAGTCACGGATGGAACGGTCAGAGCTGAACATACCGGTACGGGCGGTGTTCAGAATGCAGCGTCGCAGCCACTCTTCCGGTTGCTGGTAGAGCGCATCGACCTGTTGCTGTGCTTCCCAGTAGGCATCGAAGTCAGCCAGTACCAGATACGGATCGCCCCCTTCCAGCAAACTGTGCCACAGCGGTTGCAGTGCCTGCGGGTTGTCCGGGGTGTAATAACCACTCATCAGTTCATCCAGCGCGGCTTTCAGACGCGGATTCTGCTGATAGTAATGCTGCGGCTGGTAACCGGCGGCCAGCATCGCTTTCACCTCGTCCACGGTATGACCGAAGATAAACAGATTATCGCGGCCGACCTGCTCGGAAATTTCGACGTTAGCGCCGTCCAGTGTGCCGACGGTCAGTGCACCGTTCATCGCCAGTTTCATGTTACCGGTGCCGGAGGCTTCTTTACCGGCGGTGGAGATCTGCTCGGAAACATCGGCAGCCGGGATCAGCAGCTCCGCCATGGTGACGCGGTAATCCGGCAGGAACACCACCTTCAGCTTGTCGTTGACAAACGGATCATTATTGATGCGCTCCGCTACCTTGTTGATCGCCAGAATGATGTTTTTCGCCAGGTGATAACCGGGTGCGGCTTTGGCGGCAAACAGGAATACGCGTGGCGGCACCGCCAGATTCGGTTGTGCGCGCAGTTGCTGATAACGGGCGATGATCTGCAGCAGATTCAGGTGCTGGCGTTTGTATTCGTGCAAACGTTTAATCTGCACATCGAAGATGGCATGTGGATCAAGTTTGATGCCCTGAGTCTGCCAGACGTAATCGGCCAGACGTTGTTTATTGGCGAACTTGATGTCGCGGTAACGATGGCGGAAATCGGTTTTCGCCGCGAACGGTTCCAGATCGCGCAGCGTGTCGAGATCGCGCGCCCAGTCCACTTTCAGTGTCTCATCCAGCAGCGTGGCCAGTTCCGGGTTACATTGTTTCAGCCAGCGGCGCGGGGTGATGCCGTTGGTGACGTTGTGGAATTTGTGTGGCCACAGGTCGTTGTATTCCGGAAACAGATCACTCTTCACCAGATCGGAGTGCAGCTGTGCCACGCCATTGATGGCAAAACAGGTCACCACGCACAGATTCGCCATGCGGATCTGACCGTCATAAATTACCGCCACTTTCTGCCAGACGTCTTCATTATCCGGCCACTGTTGCTGCGCCTGTGCCATGAAGCGGCGATCGATTTCATCAATGATATAGAAATGGCGCGGCAGCAGGGTGGCCACCAGATCCTGCGGCCAGCACTCCAGCGCTTCCGGCAGCAGGGTGTGGTTGGTGTAGGCAAACAGACGGGTACAGATCGACCAGGCATCTTCCCAGCACATCTGATGATCATCCAGCAGCACGCGCATCAGTTCCGGAATGGCGATGGTCGGATGGGTGTCGTTCAGCTGGATCACTTCATAATCCGGCAGTGACAGCAGTGTGCGGCCAGCGGCCAAATGGCGGTGCAGAATGTCGGCAATTGAGCAGGCACAGTGGAAATATTGCTGCATCAGACGCAGCTCTTTGCCGGGCTGGTGGTTGTCGCTCGGGTAGAGCACCTTGCTCAGTTTGCTGGCGGTGACACCGGCGTCAACGGCCTGTAAATACTCACCGTCGTTGAATTTCTGCAGATCGAGCGGGGCCGGGTGGCTGGCGTGCCACAACCGCAGTGTCTGTACCACCTGATTGTGATAGCCGATGATTGGCAGATCATGCGCTTCACCCTGCACGGTCAGTGCCGGTACCCAGTACTGACGGTCTTCGTCATCGGTGCGTACTTCACCACCAAAGCCGACCGGCAGCGTGAAACCGATGTGTCTGGTCAGCCACGGATAATGTTCACTGTGCCAGTCATCCGGCGCTTCCTGTTGTTCACCGTTGCGGAACGACTGACGGAACAGACCATACTGGTAACTCAGGCCATAACCGATTGCCGGTTGATCGACCGCGGCCATCGAGTCGAGGAAACAGGCGGCCAGACGACCGAGCCCGCCGTTGCCCAGACCCGGATCGACTTCCTGCTCCAGCAGGTCACTCAGTTCACGCCCGTGTTTTCTGACCACGTCGGTCACGACATCGGCACAATCCAGGCTGATCAGGTTATTCAGCGTCAGGCGGCCGACCAGAAATTCCAGTGACAGGTAGTTCACATGGCGTTCGGCACCCGTTGCCGCGCGCAGTTGCCCTTCCGCCCGACGGGCAGCTACCTGCTCGTTGACAGCGGCGCTCACTGCCAGCCACCACTGATATGGCGTCATTTCATTGGCGGATTGCAAACCCAGACGCTGCCACTGGCGGGTCAGTGCTGCTTCAAATTCGGCGGCCGAAAACAGGGCCGGTTTCTTAGCTGGTTTTTTTGCTGTCATTTATTTTGTCCTTCGTCATCAGGAAAACCCAAATCGATTGATGACTATCCTGAAGCGAAAAATCAGCTGTTACCTCCTCCTGAAAAAAGATTAGCGAGGAGGATGAGCAGGGCGTAGGACAGGCGATTAGTGAGCGGTTAGTATGGTTTTGTGAGTGACTGCATTGAAAAAAGATCATCTGGCAGGCACCGTGTGCCGCAGTTGAAAATATTGTTCTGTGGCCGTTGTGAGACCACAGATAACTGGAAATAACGTTATGCTGATCCCTTCGAAACTGAGTCGCCCGGTCCGCCTGCAAAATGCCATCACCCGCGAGCGGTTATTGCAACGTTTGCAAACGGCTCTGGATTATCGTCTGGTGTTGCTGCATGGTCCGGCGGGCTATGGTAAAACCACGCTGATTGCGCAGTGGGCGGCGACATTGCCGCATGTCGGCTGGTTTTCGCTGGATGACAGTGACAATCAGCCGGAGCGTTTTGCCCGTTATCTGGTCGCGGCACTGCAGCATGCGACCGCTGGCCATTGCGTGAAGAGCGAGTCGCTCAGTCAGAAGCATCAGTATGCGCGGCTCTCTTCGCTGCTCGGGCAGGTGTTTGCCGAACTGGCCGACTGGACCGAACCGACCTACCTCATCATCGATGATTACCATCTGATTGATAATGAAGAGATCCATGAAGCGATGCGCTTCTTCCTGCGCAATCAGCCGGACAATCTGACGCTGGTGGTGATCTCGCGGGCATTGCCGCCGCTCGGTATTGCCAACCTGCGGGTGAGGGAGCAGTTGCTGGAGCTGGATAACCAGTTGCTGGCGTTTAACCATCAGGAAGCACAGCAATTTTTCTGTAATCGCCTGACGACACCGATGGATGAGCAGGAGAGCGCCACGCTGTGTGATGAAGTGGAGGGCTGGGCAACGGCACTGCAGCTGATAGCCTTGTCTTCGCCGGATTCACGTTCCACGGTGCATCAGTCAGCCCGTAAACTCTCCGGTCTGAATACTACCTATCTGTGGGAGTATCTGGCGGAAGAAGTAATGGATCGCATTGATGCACCAACGCGGGATTTTCTGCTGCGTTGCTCGGTACTGCGGTCGATGAATGATTCGCTGGTGGCGAAACTCACCGGCCGGCAGGACGGACTGGCGCAGCTCGGTGAGCTGGAACGGCGGGGGCTGTTTGTGCAGCGTATGGACATGGACGGCGATACCATCTGGTTCCGTTTCCACCCCTTGTTTGCCTCATTTTTGCAGCACTGCTGTCAGCAGCAACTGGCGGCGGAATTGCCGGAACTGCACCGGCGGGCCGCGGCCGGCTGGCAGGCACTGAACATTCCGTCGGAAGCGATCCACCATGCACTGGCGGCCAGTGATGCGCTGCTGCTGCGGGAGATCCTGCTGCAATACGGCTGGTCGCTGTTCCATCATGGCGAACTGGCGCTGCTGTCCGGCTGCCTGGAGGCACTGCCGTATAACGAGCTCATTCAGAGTCCGAATCTGGTGCTGCTGCAGGCCTGGCTGGCGCAGAGCCAGCACCGCTATACACAGGTCGATGCCCTGCTGGAACGGGCGAAACAGGCGATGGCCGAACATCAGGTACGGCTCAACGATGCGCTGCAGGGCGAGTTTAATGCGCTGCGGGCACAGGTGGCACTGAATGCCAACCAGCCGGAGGAGGCGATCCATCTGGCGCGCGAGGCGTTGCAGCAACTGCCACCGACCAATTTCTATGGCCGGATTGTCGCCACCTCGGTCATTGGCGAGGTACACCATTATCTCGGTCAGTTGAGCAGTGCACTGCCGATGATGCAGCGTACCGAACAGATGGCGCGGCGACACGGCACTTACCACTATGCGTTGTGGGCGCTGTTGCAGCAGAGTGAAATCCTGATTGCACAGGGTTTCCTGCAGGCGGCGTATGAGGTGCAGGATAAGGCGCTGGAACTGGTGCAGAACCAGCATCTGGAACAATTACCGCTGCATGAATTTTTGCTGCGTATCCGTGCGCAGGTGCTCTGGTCGTGGTACCGGCTGGATGAGGCGGAAAGCTGTGCCCGGCAGGGGCTGCAGGTGTTAGCGGGATATGAGCAGAAGCAGCAACTGCAGTGTGTGGCGATGCTGGCGAAAGTGTCGCTGGCTCGCGGCGATATCGACAACGCCAGTCAGCATCTGCAGCGCTGTGAAGTGCTGCTGCACAATGCCGATTATCACAGTGACTGGATCAACAACGCCGATATTCCGCGGCTGCTGTACTGGCAGATGACTGGCGATAAACAGTCGGTACGTAACTGGCTGGCGCAGGCGGAACGTCCGGAAGCGGCCTGTAACCACTTCCTGCAGGGACAGTGGCGTAACATTGCCCGGGCGCATCTGATTCTGGAAGAAAACGATCTGGCCGCGGACATTCTGCAACACCTGAACGAAGAAGCGCGGCGACTGAATCTGTACAGCGATCTCAACCGTAATCTGCTGCTCTGTACCGTGCTGCACTGGCAATGTGACGAGCGCAGTGAAGCGCAACGAGCGTTGATGGAAGCGCTGACACTTTCCAACCGTACCGGCTTTGTCAGCCATTTTGTTATCGAAGGCGAGATAGTGGCACAGCTGCTGCGACAACTGTTACAGCTGAATACCTTGTCGGAAATGGAGCAGCACAAGGCGCAGCGCCTGCTGAAAGATATCAACCAGCATCACCGCCACAAATTTGCGCATTTTGATGAAGGGTTTGTCGAAAAACTGCTGAATCATCCGAATGTACCGGAACTGATCCGCACCAGTCCGTTGACGCAGCGCGAGTGGCAGGTGCTGGGGCTGATTTACTCCGGTTACAGCAATGAGCAGATCGCGGTGGAACTGGATGTCGCTGCCACCACCATCAAAACGCATATCCGCAATCTGTATCAGAAACTGGGCATTCTGCACCGGCAGGATGCGGTCGAGCAGGCACAGAAGCTGCTGAAACTGATGGGCTATGGGGTGTAAATACTGAGCTCACTGTCAGCACTAACAGCGCCTTAGCGTATTCATTCCCCATATACTGCCGCTCCTGTTCTTATAAAAATTACTGAGCATGGGAAATGAGTACAACGAATTCACCGGTCAGGAAACCACTCGCCGTAAAATACCCGTTCGTAACAGAATCCGGCCAAGATTACAGCGATATCGACGCACTCCTGAATGATTTATGTGCCCAGTCGGGCGGATACTACCTGCTTGGTGCAAATAACTACTGGCACGGCGGTATTCATATTACCGATGAAAAATTTGCCCACCACAAAGATAAATATCCGGTTCGCTGCATGATGGATGGGGAGGTCATTGCCTATCGCCTCAACCAGCAATATCCGACTCAATCATGGCAGGCCAACCCTCAGTTGCCTGCCAAAAATATTCGCTACAGTAATGGTTTTTGTCTGGTTCGCCATAAATACACAAGTCAGGCCAATCCGGAAGAAGGTGCATGGAATGGCAAAACGAATCAGCTGACTTTTTATAGCCTTTATATGCATTTAGCGGATTATAAAACGTATATAGCGGATGCTGCAGCGGAACCCGAAATGGTGGCCATCACGAAAGATGCGAGAGCGCGTGATCCAGAGCGTTTGAGCCATTCACTCGGTGTATTAAAGCATGACAGCCAGGTTCAGGTTGATCCGGCGCAGACACCTCAACCATTTGGTTCGAATCAATATTATCAGGTCACCATCAAAACACCTGCAGCAGGTTCAGAGGCCACCTTAATCGCAGAAACACAGGTGTGTTTGTACGCAGGGTGTTTTCCTGACGGCACCTTCCTCGCCGCTGAAAAACCAAAACTGCCGGTTTACTGGAAAGGTACTGTTACCGCGCATTCCAAAGAACCGATGAAGGTGTATGACACAAAAGAGAACTGCATTCAGAGAACGGTAGAACCTATCGCAAGATTGAATGAACAGCAAACCTTTACCTTTCAGTCAGATAAAGTGATCAGAAATGTCATAGTAAAAGGTGTGTCACATACGATCGCTGAATGTCAGTATCCCGCTTCTGCCACTTTCGGGTATGAACCGTGTTCATCCGGCTGGATGATTGTTGATGAAAGTCAGGTTACCTGGGACAAACTGGATCCGACGGAATTTGATTCAATCGTGAAGTTTTCTGAACCATTGCCAATCTTTGCCGGAGATCCGATAGGATTGATAGGCGTATGGGAAAGCCCGAAAGCGCCGTATACCAATAATGACATTCAATCGAAAATGCTGATGCATGTGGAATTATTTGCTGCGGATGATAAATCAACGCTGGATAAGTTCCTCAGTAACGAAGCAGGGCTGAAAACCGGCAAGAAGTATCTGAAAGTAGCCAAGGGCAGCAAGCTGTATAGTAGTGATGGCGATGGTGGTTTTGTTCATCCGCATGAACTGCTCAGCGCCGCGCGGGATTACGTGTTTGAAGAATCAGCCTGTGCGCAGGTAAAAGATACCGCTGGCACCGTGTTTTATAACATCAAAGGGATCAGGAATGGCGAGGGAGCCACCGGCCCGATTGATTCTGCTCACGTAAAAATTGAAGGCGAGGTAAAACTGGTCACCCAGCATGACTGGAAAGAACTCGGCTTTACCACCATCGAAGAAACCAATGATAATTCAGATGGCTATGTTGACCCGGATAAGATTGCTTCCCCGTTGTTTCAGGATATTTTTAAAAAAATCGACAGTTCACATGATGGCGTGATCAGTAGTGATGAAATTCAAAATGCATTGCAACGGGATAAAGAACTCAGAAATGACCTGTGTAAAATGATTGCAGGCCACCCGAGTGAATGACATCGAACAACGCAGACTAATATGAAAACCAAGTTTGATGAATTAAATGCTCAAAATACGGATGAAAACTATAAGAAAGCTAATCAACTGGAATTAGATAAATTTCTCAAATGTGAATTTGTGAGTCAGATTGATGGGTTGACGCAGAAATTGTGGCATTTTCATCCGGTATTAATCTCAAAACTATTGTGTGATTTTTCCTATCCAAGAACGCCAGTTAATGACGAGTTAATTCCACTTGAATTTTTGACGCATTATAATCAAGAAAAAATTGAAGAATCAGATTATCTAGAAGCTGCTGAAACGTTAGGATGTGAAATCGCAGCAATCAAGGCTGTCTCTAAAACGGAATCAGGTTCATCAGGTAGTTATTTTAAGTTTCAGACAGATGATGACTTTGTTCCTGCAATTTTATTTGAAAGACACCATTTTCATAAATACACGAATGGAATCCATGATCGTTATAGTGATATATCCAATCGTGATCCTGGGGGGTATGGAGAGTATCGCATGCAATATCCAAAATTAATAAAAGCTTATTCGTTGGATAAGAAAGCTGCATTAATGTCTGTATCTTGGGGTAAATTTCAGATTTTAGCATCAAATTATTCGTCTGCTGGGTATTCAAGTCCAGAAGAATTCGTTTTTGCTATGAGCGCATCAGAAAAAAATCAATTGAAAGCCTTTGTGAGTTTTATTCAATCTAACAGAACTTTATTGCAGGCTATTCGTGCCAAAAATTGGTTAACATTTGCTAAGACGTATAATGGACCAAGACAAAATGGATATGATTTAAGAATGGAGCAAAATTATAATGAAAGCTTATAAATTTTTAGTTTTATTTTTTTTGTTAAATGCATGTGGCAGCGTTTTGGCTGAAGAAATATATTTTTCCTGCTCTACCAAAAGTGGGATTGCTGTGTTGCAGATGAATGATAATAATCTTGAGTATTCTTTTGATAAAAAAGGAAGAACAATATTTCTATTTAAATCAAAAAAAATCGATAATGGTAGTTTCAAGTATAATCATTATTCTCGATTTCAGGCGGATTATTTTAATGTTTCATTCATTAATGATGACTATAAATATTTGGTCTTTAGTAATTATGAGGATGGACAACAAAGCCAAGGTGTAACAGTATTAAACCTTAATAATAAAAAAGAGTTTACTTATCATTGCAGAACGACAGATATTGATCGTTTAAGCGAATTATCATCAAAATTACAGTGTGATAGAAGTTCATCTTTAGGATGTCAGTGATTGGTAAAATTATCGGATAGCCGACATGTTGCCATGAGAAAGAAGAGGTGTCCTTGCGGACACCTCTTTTAGCAATAACAGAAAAAAAGCGGATTACAGATCGTCGCGCTGCCACAACCAGGCGGCACCACGCACACCGCTGGAATCGCCGTGCAGGGCTTTGCGTACCGGTGTTTCGCACTCACCACCGAAGACATATTCCTTCATCAGACGCGGGATGTTGTCGTAGATGCGCTCGACGTTGCTCATGCCGCCGCCCAGCACGATGACGTCCGGGTCCATCAGGTTGACCGCATGGGCCAGCGCTTTGGCCAGACGACGTTCGTAATCCTCAATGGCCTTGATCGCGGCGGCATCGCCCTGCGCCACCAGCGCCATAATCTCCACACCTTTTAGTTCCTTGCCAGTATTAAATTTGTAGCTGTTGGCAAAGCCGGTGCCGGAGACATAAGTCTCGATACAGCCTTTTTTGCCGCAGTAGCAAGGAGTGGCGTTCTGGTAGTTCCACTCTTCCTCGTCGATCCACGGCAGCGGGTTATGGCCGAATTCACCGGCAATCCCGTTACCACCGGCATGCACGTGGCTATTGATGGCGATACCTGAACCGCAGCCGGTACCGATGATCACGGCGAACACCAGTTTGCCACCGGCGCCGGCCCCGTCAGTGGCTTCGGATACGGCCAGACAGTTGGCATCATTGGCGATGCGGACCGGGCGATCCAGCATGGCTTCCAGATCTTTATCCAGCGGCTGGCCGTTCAGCCAGGTGGAGTTGGCATTTTTCACCTTGCCGGTAAACGGCGAGATGGTGCCGGGAATACCGAGCCCCACCGAGCCTTTCTTCCCGGTTGCGGCTTCAGCATCCAGGACCAGTCCTGTGATAGCTTCCAGGGTCTGCTGATAGTCATGACGCGGTGTTGGCACCCGTTTCCGGAACAGCTCACCACCATCGCTGTCCAGAGCAATAACTTCAATTTTGGTTCCGCCTAAATCGATTCCGATGCGCACTTTGTGTTTCCTCTTATTGTTTGATGACGGCTGACGCAGGTCAGCTCACAGTTCATTATTGGTAAAATGACTACAATCTGTTTTATCTGTTTCCGGCACGGGCCTGCATAAAAATGAAAAACAAAATCCTGGTTGTGGATGATGACATCGCGATCTGCGAACTGCTGACCGATGTGCTCAGTGAGCATGTCTTTGAGGTCAGAAGCTGTCATCTGGCACAAGCAGCATTGCAAACTTTGCAGCAGGAACCTGATATCGCACTGGTGCTATTGGATCTGATGCTGCCCGACATGAGCGGACTGTTATTGTTACAGCAAATCCGCATGCAATTCCCTGATCTGCCCGTCATTATGCTCACCGGTCTGGCTACCGAATCCGACATGGTGGTGGGTCTGGAAATGGGTGCCGACGATTACATCGCCAAACCGTTTGTACCGCGTATTGTCGTTGCGCGGGCCAAAGCGGTGCTGCGACGTACCCCGGTCAGCGATAACCCGCAACGTCGTATCGCCGTGCCGATCAGCGGTCCCGGCTTCCGCTTTGATGGCTGGTTGCTCAACACCCATACCGGCCGGTTGCATACCCCGGATGGCGATGATATCGAACTGACGCAGGGCGAGTATTCGCTGCTGACGGTACTGCTGAAAAATGCACGTAAAGTGCTGACGCGCGATCAGTTGCTGGAGATGACCCACAGCGATGCGCTCGACGTGTTTGACCGTACCATCGATGTGCTGATTATGCGTCTGCGCCGTAAAATCGAACCTAACCCGAAACAACCGGAATATATCCGCACCATCCGTGGTGCCGGCTATGTGATGTCGCGGGAAGTCACGGTCGTACATAAAGCCTGATCACCCCTTATTGCCGGCGGTTTGCGCGGCAATGAATGCCTGTAACTCCCCGAGTGGGGCCGCGCCGTCAATCGCATTGGTACTGCGCAGATTGAAGCGCGCACAGGCATTCCCTAGCTGCAGCGTTTCGAGCAGTCCCCATTGCTGATGCAGGCCATACAGCACCCCGGCACAGAAGGCATCACCGGCACCGACCGTGCCGGCAATCTCCTGCGGTTCAATCCAGTAGGAGGGGGTAAACAGGCTTTCACCGTGAATGTTTTTCGCCCAGGCACCTTCCGGACAGTGGATCACCACGACTTGCCTTACCCCTTGCTGCAACAGATTTTTTGCGGCATGCGGGATCTGGATCAGGTCTGGCTTGCCATCACTGGTGCGCAGTGGTTGTCCGGTGAGTGTGGCGGCTTCCAGTTCATTGATGATCAGATAGTCCACATACGGCAAAGCTGGTAATACCACCCGTTTGGCGCGTTCCGGATCATCGATGGAGACCAAATCCAGCGCAGTGAGATAACCTTTTTGCTGTAACTGATGGAACAGGCGCGCTGCCACCACACCGTATTCAGGGTCTGGTTTTTCCAGTTGCTGCAGCAGCAACAGATAGGCCAGATGCACGATCTTATGCGGACTGTGCAGCCCCTCCAGAATGTGGGCATCAAATGCCGCATTGCTGCCATGGGCATGAAAGAAGGTGCGTTGCCCGTTGCGCTGATTGGTCATCACCTGCGTCATACTGGTGGGCAGTGCTGCGGTTTGCAACCAGCGGCAATCAATATCATCATCACTGAGACACTGACGGATAAACTCCCCGTCGAGGTCATCGCCGACCAGTCCGGCAGCGGCCAGCGGCAGCCCGGTTTTCATCCGGGCCAGCGTACGTAACACGTTCGGTACGGCTCCGCCGGTCGCATTCTCCGTGTGCAGTATCGTTGCCAGCCGCCCTTGTTCCGGCCAGTCATCAATCAGATGCACATGATCGACCAGCATGGTGCCGGCGGCGAGGATGCCACAACGAGGGGCGTTCATCAGGCTTTTCCTGCGCTGCCAAAGATCTGCATCTGCTCTTCCACCGTTTTCTGGATGGCTGCTTCAATGCCCATCAGCATGTGCGCCAGTTCATCGTAGGCGGTTTCACGGTGCTGCATCGCCTGTTCTACCGCGACTAAGGCATTCTGTGACATGCCGGTGTAGAAGTTGATTTTGTGAATACCGAGCGAGATCGCTTTGCGGAAATCCGCATCACTGATACCGGAACCACCGTGCAGCACCAGCGGCAAACCGGTTTGTTCCTGAATCGCTTGCAGGCGCGGGAAGTCAAGTTTTGGCTCACCGCGGTATTTACCGTGCGCATTCCCAATCGCCACAGCCAGTGCATCAATACCGGTGCGGGTGACAAAGTCAGTGGCTTTGCTTGGATCGGTAAATTTACTGCTGTCGCAGGAGCCGTACAGCGAACCACCTTCATCGCCACCAACCGCGCCCAGTTCGGCTTCGACTGAAATGTCCAGTGCGTGGCACATCTTCACCACTTCCGCGGTCTGGCGGATATTTTCTTCATAACTTAACCCCGAGCCATCAAACATCACCGAGGTAAAACCGAGGCGAATCGCTTTCATCACTGCGTCAAAACTGGTGCCGTGATCGAGGTTCAGTACCACCGGAATATCGTGCAGCGCCGCTTCCGCCTTGATTGCGGCACAGATCGCCTCCAGCGAGACATATTTAAAATGCACTTCCGCGATATTGATAATAAACGGTGAGCGTTGTGCCTTGGCGGCAGCAAACAGCGCGCGCAGGAAATGGGTGTCCAGCACATTGAAGGCACCTAAAGCATAACCATGTGCACGGGCATGAGACAGACCCTGAGCGAGAGAGATCAGTGGCATAACAGTAGCTCCTTAAAGTGGCAGAAAACGGGCATATTCGTTACACAGCAAGTGTAGTGGATCGGTGTCTTCTTCGATTTCACTGAAACGGGATTGCGGCCGCAGGAAGCGGTTATCACGCCGGTCATCATTCACCATCGAGACTTCACCGAGGATCACCGGGCCATGTCCGGGCTCGGCCCAGAACGAGTGATACAGACCCTGTGTCAGCGAGATGCTTTGTCCGGCGGTCAGGCGCAAGCGGCTGCCAGCTTTATGCCGTTGACGTTCGCCATCAAGCACAACTTCCACATCGGTGGTGTCACACTGTTCATCGGCGGTGCGGTTATACAGCTCAATAATCATGTTGCCGCCACCACGATGAATGATGTCTTCCATCTTGTACCAGTGGAAATGCAATGGTGTTTGCTGACCTTCGCGGCTGATCATGATTTTTTCGGCATACGGTTTCGGGTAGGGTTTTCCGCCGACCGAACCGTTACGCAAGGTGAACAGGGTTAGCCCGGTATTGGCAAAATCATTGCTGCCCATATCGGTGACATCCCAGCCTAACTGCAGATCGAACACTTCCTGAAAACGGGTCAGATCCTGAGTGGTCCAGTCCTGTGGTGTGAAATGCGCAAACGGCGGCAGATAAATCTGGTGTTGTGCAAACAGCGCCTGGCTGTCGGCTAAAATTTCATTGAGCTGTGAACGACGCATTTACCCCTCCTGTTGGCACAACCAGCGGGTCAGCTGCTGGTAACGCTGATAGCGTGCCTGCAGATCGGGTTGTGATTGTGGTCGGATGATGGCTGTCGCAGGTACGGCGTGCGAAGTCAGATGTGATAAGGCTTCCGGCTCAATGGCCAGCCGAGCCAGACGGGCCGCACCAAAGGCAGCGCCGACATCGGCATAGGTCGGCACGATGATGCGGCATTGCGTGAGATCGGCAATCATCTGTAACCAGAACTGGCTGCGGGCACCGCCACCGGTGGCAATCATCTGATGCGGGGCGCAACCGGCCTGTTGCAGCGCGCGGTAGCCATCGGCTAACGAAAAAGCGACGCCCTCCATGACTGCGCGGGCTAAATGGCCGCGTTGATGCTGGTCGGCGAGGCCAAAGAATGCGCCACGCACATGCGGTGCATTCCACGGCGTGCGTTCACCATTAAGGAACGGGGCGAATAGCACATCGCCCGCATCATGTTGTTCTGCTTCCTGCGCCAGTTGCGCTTCCGGTGTGGAAGTGAGTCTGGAAAACCAGCTCAGAGAGGCGGCGGCACTTAAGGTGACGGCCATCTGATGCCAGCGCTCGGGCAGGGCATGACAGAAGCTGTGTACCGCTTGTTGCGGATTGGCGTAGTGCTGATCGGCGGCGACAAAAATAACTCCGGACGTGCCGAGCGAGACAAAACCATCGCCGGCTTTGAGCACGCCAAGGCCAATGGCACTGGCGGCATTGTCACCGGCACCGGCAATCAGCGGTGTATTCCGTGGTAAACCCCAGTCATCGGCTAACGTATCATATAACGTGCCAGTCACCTGATTACCTTCATATAATTCCGGCATCTGATTGACGGTGAGATTACAGGCCACCAGCAACTCTTCGCTCCACTGGCGGCGCGCAGTATCGAGCCACAAGGTACCGGCACTGTCGGCCATATCACTGGCGAAATCACCGCTCATGCGGTAGCGCAGATAATCTTTTGGCAGCAGAATGTGTGCGGTACGGGCAAAAATATCCGGTTCGTGGCGCTGTACCCAGAGTAATTTCGGCGCTGTGAAACCAGCCATCACGCGGTTACCGGTGATACCGATGAAGTCGGCGCGTTGTTCCAGCCAGCGACACTCTTCGGCACTACGGCCATCGTTCCACAGAATACAGGGGCGCAGTACGCTACCCCGCTCATCCAGCAGCGTGGCCCCGTGCATCTGGCCGCTGAAACCAATCGCCCGGACCTGCTGCAATGCGGCAGCCTGACGTTTTTTGAACTGTAACATGGCCTGCTGCAGCGCCTGCCACCAGTCATCCGGGTGTTGTTCGCTGAAACCGGGTTGCGGATGTTGCACCGATAACGGCATGCTGACGCTGTCGATCAGTTTTTCATTGTTATCCAGCAACACGACTTTGAGGCTGGAGGTCCCTAAATCAATACCAAGGAACATGCGGTGGCTCCCGGAAAATTGCCCGTCTGGTCAGCATTCTTACGAGGAGAAAAACACTGACCACAGTGGCAAAAACGCCGCCTTGCGGCGGCGTGTCGTATGGGGTGAATTATTTAACAGTCCAGCCTTTGTAATCTTTCACGTTGTTGCGATCGATCATGGTTACCGGGATCAGCACTGGTTCTTTCGGTGCTGGTTTGCCCTGCAGAATGTCATAACCGATTTCTACGGCTCGGGATGCCATGACTTGTGGATCCTGAGCTGGTGTTGCAACGAACAGGTTGTTATCACGTTTCAGAGCTTCTTCCGCATCCGGTGAACCATCTACACCGACGATGAAGAATTCACTGCGCTGCGCCTGTTTGGCTGCCAGATCCGCACCGATACCGGTCGGGTCGTTGATAGCAAATACCGCATCAATTTTCGGATGAGCAGCCAGCAGAGAAGTCATCACTTCTAAGCCACCTTCACGGCTACCCTTACCGTTCTGGTTAGAAGACAGTACTTTGATGTCTTTGTATTTGCTCAGGGTGTTCATACAGCCGTCAACACGGTTGGTGACCGCAGATACTGGTGGGCCGTTGATAATCACGACGTCACCACGACCTTGCAGTTTGTCGGCGATGTATTGGCAACCCAGTTCACCAGCCTGAGTGTTGTTGGAGGTAACAGTGGCATCAGCACCTTCTGCTGCGACGTCAACGGCGACCACCACGATACCTGCCTGCTGAGCACGTTTAACCGCCGGAGCGATACCTTTGGAATCAGCTGCGTTCAGCACGATCATATCAACGCCGGCCGCAATGAAGTTGTCGATCTGGGTAACCTGCTGACCTAAGTCATAACCACTGGAAACCAGAGTTACTTTGACATCTTTGCCTGCCAGTTCACGGGCTTTCATTTCAGCACCCTTGGTAATCTGAACGAAGAATGGGTTGGCCAGATCGCCTACAGTGACACCGATAGATTTCAGCTCTTTAGCCTGAGCCAGAGGAGCGGTGGTAATTACAGCTGCTGCAAGCAGGGCAGACATCAGTTTGTTCAAACGCATAGTCGTTGTACTCCGCTGTTGTTGTTAACCGTTGTTTAGTGGTGTTGCCGGGCGCCATAAGACGCCCTCTTTATTAAGCGCCCGCATGTTTACGGGTACGATATTTATCGATCAGAACTGCAATGATGATCACACAGCCTTTGATTACTAACTGCCAGAAGTAAGAGACGCCCATCAGAGTCATCCCGTTATTCATGGCGGCGATAATCAACGCGCCGATTAACGTGCCGGTGATACTTCCGATACCACCTGACAGACTGGTACCACCGAGCACAACGGCTGCGATAGCATCCAATTCATAGCCTACACCCAGGTTACCGTTAGCACTGTACAGACGGGATGCACTCATGATCCCACCCAGACCTGATAACAGACCGCTCAGGGCATAGACGAAGGTCAGCACCATGCCTACTTTGATACCAGTCAGACGGGCCGCATTCGCGTTGCCACCGACCGCATAGACATGCATACCTAAGGTTGTTTTGCGCAGAATGAACCAGCAGATACCGATCACCACG
>RRZT012254864.1_pt1 | contig 21827 bp, 19 predicted proteins | sample 2165551 | NCBI WGS metagenome assembly RRZT01 (sample SAMN10456910, study PRJNA506462) | wastewater metagenome | biome: wastewater; feature: sludge; material: wastewater sludge; isolation source: wastewater sludge with Escherichia coli K12::gfp cells carrying plasmid... | place: USA: Moscow, Idaho... | reverse complement strand
GGCGTGGATGAAAAAGGTGTTTGGCTCAGGGTCAAGGGCGCAAAAATAGGGCGCAGCGGTAATTTTGGCTTCAAAAATAAATATACTCATTATGAATTAGGCTACGATGAAGTAATGAAGGAAAAGCAAAATTATACGCGGTACGGCGGTGTATCTATTAGCTATGCTGATGGTGATGCCAGTTACTCCCGCGGCAGTGGTGATAATCACAGTCGGGCTATGAATTTTTATGTTACTGAAATGGGTAATAAAGGACATTATCTGGATGTAGTATTAAGGTTCCACCATATGGATACAAATTTTAAAATGTTTGATGAAAATGGTAAAAAAATACGCGGTGATATGCACAATGTCGGTATTTCGTTGAGCAGTGAATATGGCCGTAAGAAAATGATTGATGATAAAGGTTGGTATATAGAACCACAGGGGCAGCTGACCATTGGTTATTTAGGCGGTGATAACTATACTACCAGTAATGGCATAGCAGTACGCCAGGGCGGAATTCGCAGTGCTTTAGGGCGCATAGGTTTTAACTTGGGCAAGGATATCGATGAGAAAACGAATATTTATTTAAAAGCCAATCTGCTGCATGAATTCGGCGGCGGTTACCACGCTGCGATGGCTGATAACAGCGGCAGCCGGATAAAGATAGACCGCAGTTTTAAAGATACATGGTTTGAGTATGGTATTGGAGCGGCTATCCAGACAGGCACGAATAATCATGTTTATCTGGACTTTGAACGCAGTGCCGGCGGCGATTTCAAAAAAGATTGGAGCTGGAATGTTGGTGCACGCTGGACTTTCTAACAATTTGTTAAAATAATATCTGCTTTTCGGCAGAACATTGCAACCCTCTGTTCTGTTTGGAAATATTCCCCGAGCCAGGGCTGTTATTTAATAACGGCCCTGGCTTTGTTTATAAAAACGTAACTGAGAAACGATGCGGAAGTCTTCAGAGAAAAATTCAGTAATGAAACGGTTCCTTTAGTTGTATTTATTAGGAATATGCCGTTTATGCAGGACGTAAGCACAAATATTATTGCAGCTATAGTTGTTTTAAACAGAGTAAGTGTTAGATAATAAAAACATCCAGCTCCTTTTAAGAAGCCGGATGTTTTTTATTTAAATCCAAGTATTTTACCAAGATTATAGACAATGAAAGCGACGATCCAGGAGGTGATTATCTGGTAGGACATGATATAAAATGTCTCCACCGTAGAATTCATTTCGCGTCTGATTGCGGCGAGAGCTGCTATGCAAGGGGGATAAAGCAGAGAAAAAGTTAGGAAGCTTAGAGCAGTCAGCGGTGTAAAGATACTTTGCAGCGCTGTACCGGGTATATCGCCGTTTCCTCCCATCAGGACAGATAGAGTACTGATGACAACTTCTTTGGCTGTTAGACCGGTAACAAGTGCCGTTGCAGCACGCCAGTCGCCGAATCCAAGCGGAGCGAAGAATGGTGCAATAAAACTGCCTATACCGGCCAGCATACTGTTTTCGGGATTGTCTACCATATAGAATCTGGTGTCAAAGCTTTGCAGCAGCCAGATGACGATGCTGGCAACGAAGATAACAGTAAAGGCTTTGTATAAGAAGTCTTTGGCCTTGCTCCACATATGCAGCATGATATTGCGGGCTGTTGGCAGACGATAGGCGGGCAGCTCCATAACAAAAGGAACGGGCTGACCGTTATAAACAAAGGTTTTTAAAAGCAGTCCTGAAGCGATTGCAATGAAGATTCCCAATAAATACAAGAACATCATAACCGCGGCTTTGTTATCGGCAAAAAAGGCTGATATAAAAACACCGTAGATCGGCAGTTTAGCACTGCAGGACATAAATGGTGTGAGAATCATAGTCATTTTGCGGTCACGTTCGCTGGCAAGGGTACGTGTGGCCATAATGGCCGGGACGCTGCAGCCGAATCCTATCAGCATAGGAACGAATGAAGAACCGGATAGGCCAATTTTTCTCAGCAGTTTGTCCATAACAAAGGCAATCCGGGCCATATAACCACTGTCTTCAAGCATGGATAGAAAGAAAAAAAGTGTAACAATAGTTGGCAGGAAGGAAAGGACGCTGCCTACACCTGTAAAAATACCGTCAATAATGAGGGAATGGATAGGAGCACTGAGGCCGATTGCAGTAAGACCCAGATCGGCGGCTTCAGTAACGGAACTGATGCCGATTTCGAGCCAGTCGCTTAATGCGGCGCCGATAACATCGAAGGTGAGCCAAAAAATGGTGAAGATAGTCAGCAGGAAAATAGGTATTGCAAAATATTTATGGGTCAGATAATGGTCGATTTTGACTGACCTCATCTGAGCAATTGTTTCCTGTGGTTTATGTACGGCGTAGGAACATAATTCTTCAATATAAGTGTAGCGCATATCGGCCAGCGCCGCTTCTTTATCTGTATCTAAAGCTATTTCCAAGTCTTTGGTGACATGGTCAATAATATCCAGCTCGTTGGCTGTCAGTTCAAGCTCTTTTACCAGTGGTTCATCGCCTTCAATGAGTTTTGTTGCCGAAAATCGCAACGGCAGTCCTTTGCTGCGGACTTTGGCTTCGATCAGGTGGGCGATAGAATGAATAGCCATATGAGTGACGCCTGAACAAAAGTCGAGTCGTTCAGGCATTTTTTTATCATGAGCGGTTTTCAGGGCGCGTGAAAGCAGTTCGTCAACGCCGGCACCTGAATTGGCTGTGATTGGGACGACCGGTACGGTAAGGCGGTCTTCTATTTTTTTGATATCGATAGAACCGCCGCTGGCCGTAAGTTCATCCATCATATTCAGGGCCATGATCATCGGGGTGTTGAGTTCGATGAGCTGCAGGGAAAGATAGAGACTGCGTTCAATATTGGTAGCGTCGATAACGTTGATGATGATATCAGGTTTGCTGCGTAAAAGCAGGTCACGGGTCACGATTTCTTCCGAGGTATAGGGCGACAGCGAATAAATGCCCGGCAGATCAATGACGGTGACATCTTTATTGTTCAGCAGGCGGCCTTCTTTTTTCTGGACCGTGACGCCGGGAAAGTTGCCGACGTGCTGATTGCTGCCGGTCAGATAGTTGAAAAGTGTGCTTTTGCCGCAGTTTTGGTTGCCGACGAGGGCGAAGGTAAGGCTCATGGTTCCTCCGGTGCAACGGTGATCTTATTGGCGTCATCCAGCCTTAGAGTGAGCTCATAGCCACGCAGAAAAATTTCGATCGGGTCGCCTAAGGGGGCTTTTTTACGTACCATGACTTTGGTTTTGGGGGTCAGTCCCATATCTAAAAAACGGCGGCGCAGGATTCCTTCACCGCCGACAGTAGTGATAGTTGCTTTTTGACCAATGGCAAGTTTGTCTAATGTTAGTGTTTGCATATGGACCTCGATAGATGTTTTATTATTGAAGCTGCTTGTGTTGGAGCGGTTAACTGCTGCCTAAATTATACGTCGCCTGCTTCCCGGTTGTCAATGAAGCTGATTCCTTTATGAATTATCTGATTTGTTTAAGTACTATTTTATGAAAAAAACTTATCGATATTGATTTCGCAATTTGCAAAAACAGTTACTGTCCGGACTGGTAAAAATGCTGTTTGTGCAGGTGAAAAAACAGTGAAAATGCTTGACAATGATTTAATTGGGTGTATAATTCTAATTAAGAATAAGTTTCGATAGGAGAGGTATATATGACTAAGAGAAACACTATCCAAAGGCAGTTAGTTATAGCTGCCGTAAGATTTTTAGCAGATCACCCCACTGCCGAAGAAGTGTATGACCGTATTACTATGGAATATCCTGATATAAGCAAAGGCACTGTGTACAGAAATCTTAATTCGCTGGTAGAAAGCGGCCTGTTGGGCAAGGTTTCCGTACCAAGCGGCGCTGATCGTTTTGACCATATCCTGACCAGGCATTATCACATAAAATGTACTCATTGCGGTATGTTTATGAATGTTGAGGATATGGACTATATAGAAGGGCTGGACGAAAAAGTAGGCGAAGTCACCGGTTTTAAAATGGAAGACCATGACATCGTGTTTAACGGCGTCTGTCCTGAATGTCAAAAGCTGGAAGCCAAGGAGAAGAACTAAGAACGTACGCCCGCAACGGGTTGTATATAAAAAAATTATTGTTTTAAAGGAGGAGTTTCCAATGGAATTTAAAGGAAGTAAAACAGAAGCTAATTTGCATACCGCGTTCGCAGGTGAGTCTGAAGCGAGAAATAAATACACTTATTATGCTGGTATCGCTAAAAAAGAAGGCTATAATCAGATCGCTTCTATTTTTGAAGAAACTGCAGGTAACGAGAAAGAGCATGCTAAGATCTGGTTCAAAATTTTAATGAGCGGCGGTATTCCGCATGCCAGCCTGCCCGATACTATGGCTAACCTGAAAGACGCTGCAGCCGGTGAACATTATGAATGGACCGACATGTATGCAGGTTTTGCAAAGGAAGCAAGAGAAGAAGGCTTTGATAAAATCGCTTTCCTTTTTGAAGAAGTTGCCAAAATCGAGAAAGAGCATGAAGAAAGATATCTGGCACTGCTCGCCAATATCGAAAATGACAGAGTATTCAAACGTGAAGAAAAACAGGTTTGGATCTGCAGCAACTGTGGCAGAATTGTTGTTGCTGAAAAAGCTCCGGAAAAATGCCCGGTCTGCGACCATCCGCAGGGCTATTTTGAACTGAGAAGCACCAATTACTGATACTAAAAAGATTTAAACTTCCGCAAGCTAAAGCTTGCGGAAGTTTTTTTTATATAATTTCTTATATATTAGTAAAAAAATGTTGTAATTTCACAAAAATGAGGTTATAATGGTGAAAAGTGGAGCAAAGTGGAGGAAGGAGCGTCTCAAAATGTTAATGGGCGAGTTTCAACATAACCTTGATGCAAAGGGACGCCTTTTTATGCCTGTAAAGCTCCGCGAGGCTTTGGGAACAAAGTTTGTTTTAACAAAAGGGCTGGACGGCTGCTTATTTGTTTATGATCTTGAGCAATGGCGGCTTTTAGAAGCAAAGCTCAATTCTTTACCGATGACCCGTAAGGGCGCCCGTGATTTTAACCGTTTCTTTTTTGGCGGTGCTGCCGAAGGTGAGTGCGATAAACAGGGACGGGTACTTTTACCTGTTAATCTGCGCGAGTTTGCAGGACTGGATAAAAATGCCGTTATTGTCGGCGTTGGCAACAGGGCTGAGATCTGGGACGCAGAACGCTGGAACGCATATAACGAAGAAAATGCCGAAGATGTGGGCGAATTAGCGGAACAGTTGGCAGATCTTGATTTAGGAATCTAAGGACAGGCGGCCATGATAATGGAATTTGTACATAAAAGCGTATTGCTGGAAGAGAGCATCAACTGGCTTATAACTGACAAAGATGGAATTTATGTGGACTGCACCATGGGTGGTGCGGGACATTCCAAAGGGTTTGCCATGCAGCTCAGTTCGCGGGGCACGCTGGTCGCTATTGATCAGGACGATGACGCGATTGCAGCTGCAAGTGTTAGATTGCAGGGACTGCCTTGTAAAATAAAAATCGCTAAGTCAAATTTTAAGAATTTCGACGATGTTTTAGATGGCTTGGATATTGATAAGATTGACGGAATTTTTTTTGATCTTGGTGTATCTTCTTATCAACTGGACACACCGGAGCGTGGATTTTCGTATATGCATGATGGTCCTTTGGATATGAGGATGGATAAAGAAAGTAAAAAAGATGCTTATTATATAGTTAACCGTTACAAAGAAGAAGAACTGGCGGATATTATTTACCGTTATGGTGAAGAACGCTGGAGTAAAAGAATAGCTCAGTTTATCGTTAAGGAACGGTCTGAAAAGCCTATTAAAACTACCTTTGAACTTGTGAATGTGATCAAAAAGGCAATTCCCAAGGGAGCGCGGCAGGATGGTCCGCATCCTGCAAGACGTACGTTTCAGGCAATCCGTATTGAAGTGAATGATGAATTGAATATTTTGGAAAATGTTGTAACGCAGGCGGTCGAACGTTTGAAAAGCGGCGGGCGTATAGGAGTGATTACATTTCATTCTTTAGAAGATAGGATAGTGAAACAAACACTGGCACAGCTGGCGAAAGGGTGTATATGTCCGCCGCAGCTTCCAGTTTGTGTTTGCGGCAGAAAGCCGCTTGTAAAAAAAGTGGGGAATATAGTTCCCAGCGATGCGGAAATAGAGGCGAATCCGCGTTCGCGCAGCGCACGGTTACGTTATGCGATCAAACGCTGATTTGGAGGGTGGAGCATGTTAGCACGTAAGTATGATAACTACGCATGGGAAGAAATTGAATATGAGAGACCTGTAGAGCGGGTTCGCAAAGTCAAAAAAGTTGACTATAAACTTGTGCGTCGCCGTGCTGCCGTGTTAGTACTGCTCGTGATGGTGGCTTATTTTGCTGCGGTCGCACGCAGCGAAAGCCTGGTCCGTACAGGTGATGAGCTTGTTGCATTGAAGCAGCAGGAAGCTACGTTGCTTTTAAAAAATTCGGAAATAAAAATTGAAGTTGAGCAGCTGAAGGGGCCGGAAAGAGTCACCAGTATAGCTGAAAAACAATTGGGTATGACAGTTGCCCGTAATAATATCTATGTGAAGGCTGATAGCCGTAAAGTTGCTTATGACGGCTATGCTTATGCAAAATAATCGTTTCATAGCCTTCTTATTAAAAATATGCTATAATATATGAAGATTTTAGAAGGCAGCCTGTATATAGGCTGCCCTTTCACTTTTGGAGGTATGCTATATGCAAAAGCTGTTAGAAGAAATCGTTGCTGTACTGCCTGAAGTACAGGTTGTTGGTGACTGCGATAAAATCATTAAGGATATAACTGCTGATTCGCGCGAAGTGAGAGAAGGCAGTTTGTTTATATGTCTGAAAGGGGCACATGTGGATGGGCATAAATACTTGGAGCAGGCTGCTGCGTCTGGTGCCGGTGCAGCTTTGGTTGAGGATGTTCCAGAGGTATGTCCTGATGGATTGACGCTTTTAAAGGTGGCTGATACCCGATTGGGAATGGAAGTTATCGCTCCCTTTTTCTATGATTATCCAGGTAAAACTATGCGGATGATAGGGGTAACGGGAACGAATGGTAAAACCACTACTACCAATATTGTGCGTGCTATTTTACGTAAGGCCGGATTTAAGGTTGGGCTTATAGGAACTATCAATATAATGATCGAGGACGAGGCTATTGTAGCTCATAATACTACTCCAGACGTAGTAGATCTGCAGCGTGCTTTATACAGAATGAAAGAAGCCGGATGTGAGTATGTGGTCATGGAGGTTTCGTCGCATGCACTGGCACTTAATCGTGTTGCCGGCTGTGAATATGACACTGCTGCTTTAACCAACATAACGCAGGATCATTTGGATTTTCATAAAACACTGGAAAACTATCGCGATGCGAAAGGGCTGTTGTTTGAACATTTGCATGAAGGTAAAAAAGAGAATAAAACAGCAGTTTTTAATATGGATGATGCAAGTTCGCCGATTTTATGCGACCGCACAAAAACAAGAATACTGACTTATGGCGAAGGACGTAATAATGATATTTATCCGTTGTTTTTTAAAGTTGAGGCTAAACAAATGCGGTTACAGCTGCATACGCCGGTGGGCGAGATGGATCTGCTTTTAAAAATTACGGGTGAATTTAATGTTTACAATGTTATGGCGGCTGTGGCTATTGCGTTGGCAGAACAAATTGATAAAAAAACTATTGTTGATGTTTTAAATGGTTTCGACGGTGTTCCTGGACGTTTCCAGTTAGTGGAAGCAGGACAGCCGTATACTGTTATTGTTGATTATGCTCATACTCCTGATGGTTTGGAAAATGTGCTGAAAACTGCTCGTAGTATTACGGAAGGCAAACTGTGGGTAGTATTTGGCTGCGGTGGTGACCGTGACAATAAAAAAAGGCCTATTATGGGAAGGATCGCTTTGGAGCTGGCAGATAGGGTCGTAGTTACTTCTGATAATCCGCGTACTGAGGATCCGGCAGTTATCATTGACGAGATTGCAGAGGCGCTGAAGGATGTTCCGGAAGGGAAGAGTGTGGAATTGATTGCAGAGCGCAGAGACGCTATTTATCACGCCTTGTCTGAGGCTGCTGCGAATGATGTAATTATGATCGCCGGTAAAGGCCATGAAAACTATCAAATTCTGGCAGATAAAACTATTCACTTTGATGATCGTGAAGTAGTGCAGGAATACTGGAAGAAAAGGTGATTGTATGTTGAGCTTGCAGGAAATAATAACGGCAACAGGTGGACATTGTGAAAATATGCAGGAGCTTATTTTCACAGGGATTACGACTGATTCGCGGATTGAAAGCAGTGGTGAATTGTTCGTAGCTTTGTGTGGTGAGCGTTTTGACGGTCATGCTTATTGTAAAATGGCGTTGGAACATGGAGCGGCGGCAGTGCTGGTGTCAAAGCCTGTGCCTGAACTGCCCTCTGAAACTGTAATTATTACTGTTGAGGATACGCTGCTTGCTTATCAGCAGATAGCGCATGCATACAGAATGAGTAATAAAAATTTAAAGGTGGTTGCTGTTACTGGTTCTAATGGTAAAACTTCTACTAAGGATATGATTGCTGCCTGCTTGTCGACTAAGTTTAAGGTGATCAAAACTCAGGAAAATTTTAATAATGAAATTGGTTTGCCAAAAACATTGCTGAGCGTTAAGGCTGATACAGAGATTGCTGTTGTCGAAATGGGAATGCGCGGCTTGGGTCAGATTAGGGAATTATGCGATATTGCAAAACCTGATGTAGCGGTTGTGACTAATGTTGGTGAAACACATATGGAGCTTCTGGGAAGTATGGAAAATATTGCCAGAGCAAAAAGTGAGCTAGTTGAAGATCTGACACAGGAACAATTGGCGGTGCTGAATGCTGATAATGAATATGTTGCAGCAATGGCGGATAAAACTAAGGCACAGGTTGTTACTTATGGGTATTCAGGTAAAGCTACTTTCCGCGGTGATAATGTGGTAACAACTGCTCATGGGAGTGTATTTACCTGCATTGACAGCAGATCAGGAGAACGTACGGAAGTGAATATGCCATTTATTGGTGAACACAATGTACAAAATGCTTTGGCAGCGATTGCAGTGGGTGCTGCTTTTGGTGTAAAATTAAATAATAGTGCTAAAGCTTTAATGACAGCAAAACTGACAGGCAGCCGTCAGGAAATAGTGCATATAGGTACTATGACGGTAATCAATGATGCCTATAATGCCAGCCCTGCTTCAATGGAAGCAGCGTTAAAAACTTTACATGAAGCAAAGAAAGCTGCCCACGGCGCCCGCACGATTGCAGTGTTGGCTGATATGCTGGAGCTGGGTGATATTTCTTTCGATTCTCATCGCAGAGTTGGTCAGTTTGCTGTTCGCGAAAAGACGGATATGGTAATCGCTTATGGTGATGAAGCAAAAGCTATTGCCGCGGCAGTTGAAGCTTTGGGAGGCAAAGCATATTGGTGTGCTGGCCGAGATGAAGCGGCCAAGCTTTTGGATAGCCTTCTGCAGTCGCATGACATAGTGCTTTTAAAAGGTTCGCATTCGATGCAGGTGGATTCTCTTTTGGAGTTAGTTTTAAAAAATAAACAGCTATAGCTATAAGGTTTGGAGATTGATAGAAAATGGATTACAGCCTTTGGGGAGCATTGGCGACATCTTTTGTGATCTGCGCAGCCAGTGGACCTGTGCTGATACCGCTTCTTCATAAATTGAAATTTGGTCAGAGCATTCGTGACTGCGGGCCGCAGGCACATCAAAAAAAGAGTGGCACACCGACAATGGGCGGGTTGATGATACTGACTGCAGTTCTGGTTGCAGTGCTGGTATGGTGCAAGCTGACGCCGGCAGTTTTGATTGCATTGCTTCTGACTTTTGGGCATGCGCTGATTGGTTTTGTTGACGATTATATTAAAGTGGTAATGAAACGTAATCTTGGGCTTACAGCTAAACAGAAACTGTTTTTACAATTCTTGCTGGCTGGTGCCTATGTTTATTATCTTGAATTGCAGCCGCATGTAAATTTGGGGTTGAATATTCCAGGAACCTCATTGTCAGTTCCCTTGGGAAGCCTATATTACGTACTGGCGTTTTTGCTTCTGGTAGGTACTACGAATGCTGTCAATCTTACTGATGGGTTAGATGGCCTGGCTGCATCCGTAACAGTACCGGTAACGTTGGCTTATGCTTATATTGCTTATCAGTCAGGCAGTATGGACCTCAGTATTTTTGCTTTGACATTGACGGGTGCTTGTTTGGGCTTTTTACTGTTCAATCGTTATCCGGCTAAAGTTTTTATGGGCGATACAGGTTCTTTGGCACTGGGCGGAGGAATTGCTGCGTTGGCCCTGTTGACACGGACAGAGCTGTTGCTGATTATTCTTGGCGGGATTTATGTTATGGAAGCAGCTTCGGTTATTATTCAGGTCGGTTATTTTAAGAAAACAGGCGGTAAGCGTATTTTTCGTATGACGCCTATTCATCATCATTTTGAATTGGGCGGGTGGAAAGAAACAAAGATTGTGCAAGTTTTTGCGGGCAGTAGTTTGCTGCTTGGTTTAATCGGTATCGGGTTATGGTGTTTGGGGAACGGAGGCGGCTGCTAATGACAAAGACGGTTTTAGTATACGGTACTGGCATCAGTGGCTGCGGAGCTGCTGACGCTTTGGCGAAACAAGGCTGCAGGGTGCTTCTATATAGCGATAAGGAAACAAAGATAGATAATGCTTTGCTGGAACTGCTGAAAAAGCAAGGTGGTGGCCTGTACTGCGGCAATGGGGAAACTTTGCTGCAGGAAGTAGAACAGATAATTTTATCGCCTGGTATTCCTTTGGCTAATCCTTTGACTGATATGGCCGTGCAGATGGGAATAGAGGTCATAAGTGAAGTAGAAGCGGCATACCGCAGTTATCATGGGCATATTATAGGAATTACGGGTACGAATGGAAAAACAACAACTACTACTTTAGTAGGAGAAATGCTGAAAACTTTGCCTGTGCCAACGGCCGTTGGCGGTAATATTGGACAGGCATTGTCTAAGGAAGTTGAGAATTTAGGAGCTGACGCCTGGCTTGCAGCGGAACTGTCTAGTTTTCAGCTGGAAGGTGTGCGTGAGTTTCGCCCAGATGTAGCAGTAATTTTGAATCTGACTCCCGATCATTTAGATCGCCACCATACGATGGAAGCTTATGGTGCGGCGAAGTGTAATATATTTAAAAAACAGCGTGAGAATGATATCGTGATTTTAAATTATGATGATCCTATTATACGCAGCTGGGGCGAATTGGCCCCTTCAAGGGTTTGCTGGTTCAGCCGCAGGGAGCAGCTTAATCGGGGCGTATATTTAAACGGAGGTAATTTTACTATTGCCTGGGACAGACAGCTTTATACTGTTTGTCATAAAAAAGACTTGCGTGTATTTGGCGGTCATAATGAAGAAAATGTACTGGCGGCTATTGCGGCATGTTTTTTTGCCGGGGTCACTATTGAAAATATGCGCAGGGTTTTGCTGGATTTCACAGGTGTTGAGCACCGTTTGGAGTATGTGATGACAGTTAACGGTGTACCATATTATAATGATTCGAAAGCAACTAATCCTGATTCGACAATAAAAGCTTTGGAAGCTTTTGACGGGCATATAATTTTGCTGGCAGGCGGACATGATAAAATGACATCTTTGGAACCGATGATGAAATTAGTGCAGGCCAAGGCAGATGTGCTGATTTTATTGGGTGAAGCGAAAGAACGTTTTTATGAAGCCGCCGCAGCAGCAGGCGTAGGCGATATCAGAAAAGTAGAGACAATGGATGAGGCTGTTGAGCTGGCGTATAAGCTGGCTGCTGCGCCACAGGTAGTATTACTGTCACCTGCCTGTTCTTCGTATGATATGTTTGAAAATTTCCCTGCACGCGGCCGTTATTTTAAAAATTTGGTTGCGGCATTGCCAAAGTAAAGGCTAGGAGGAAAAACTGTGAAAGTTATACTTTCTGGCGGCGGTACCGGCGGGCATATTTATCCGGCGCTGACTATTGCCGATCAAATCAAGGCTATCCGTCCTGATGTGGAAATTACCTTTGTCGGGACAAGGCAAGGTTTGGAAAAAGATATTATTCCACGTTACGGTTATAATTTGGAATTTATTGATGTTGCAGGTTTTAAACGCAGTTTAAGTTTAGACACATTGCGTTCAGGCATAAAACTGCTGCATGGGCTTAAAGATGCCTACAGCCTGCTTGATAAGTTGAAGCCGGATTTAGTTATTGGTACTGGCGGTTATGTTTGTGGTCCAATCGTGTTTTTAGCTTCTTTAAAAGGTATTCCCACATGTATTCAGGAACAGAACGCAATGCCTGGTGTAACTAATAAAATTCTGGCGCGTTATGTGAGAAAGGTTTTTTTAGGTTATAGTGAGGCCGAAAAATATTTTGGCGGTTCGTCAAAAAAGATTTTTACAGGGAATCCTATTCGCAGCGAGATCATGCAGAAAAAACGTAAGGATGCTGTTGCTGAGCTTGGGCTTGATGCAAACAAAAAAACTATTCTTGTATCAGGTGGAAGCCGAGGGGCCCGCAGCATCAATAATGCCATGCAGTATGTAGAGCGCGAGCTGTCGGGACGCTCAGATGTGCAGGTGCTGCATGCTACCGGTGAAGTTAATTATGAATATTATATGGCTGAAATGAGGAAGGCCGGATCATTGGACGATAACATTATGATCAGGCCATATCTGCATAATATGCCGGTTGCTTTGGCAGCTGCCGATCTGGCTGTATTTCGGGCCGGAGCTATCGGTTTGGCAGAGTTGACAGCAAAGGGTGTTCCTGCTGTGCTTGTACCATATCCTTACGCTACAGCCAATCATCAGGAATTTAACGCTAAGGCCGTAGAGGCGGCCGGAGCAGCTAAGGTTATTTTGGATAAAGAACTGACAGGCGAAAAATTGTTGGAAGAGATAGAAAAATTACTGATCAACGATAACCAACTGCAGGCTATGAAAAAAGCTGCAAAAAGTTTGGGAAGACCTGAGGCGGCGGCAGAAATCGCGCAGCAGGCGTTGAACTTAGTAAGAAAATGACGGAGGAGGGCTTTTAGTGCTTAAAGGTCTGCAAAACATTCATTTTATCGGTATTGGAGGAGCCGGAATGAGTGCTATTGCGCATGTTTTGCTCAAACGCGGTTATCAGGTATCAGGTTCTGATCTTAATGCCGGTCATATGGGAGCTAAGCTTGCTCAAGAGGGCGCTTTGGTTTACATGGGTCATGCCGAATGTCAGGTCGACGATGTCGACGCCGTAGTTATATCCAGTGCTATCCATCAAAATAACCCCGAACTGATGGAAGCGAAAAAACGTAATTTACCTATTCTGCACAGATCAGATGTGCTGGCAGAGATTCTTAATCATGCTGATGGGGTGGCTGTGGCAGGTGCTCACGGCAAAACTACTACCAGTGCAATGATTTCCTGTATTGCTGCTGCATCGGATATCGATCCGACCATTATTATTGGCGGTGAGGTTGGCAGCTTGGGCGGTAACGCCCGTAATGGGGCAGGACCATATGTGGTAGCTGAGGCTGATGAAAGCGACGGTTCTTTTTTAAAGTTTTATCCTAAGTATGCCATTGTTACAAATATTGAAAACGATCATATGGACCATTATGGCAGCGAAGAAAATATTTATCTGGCTTTTACAGAGTTTTTGTCTAATGTCAAAGACGGCGGCGCAGCAATTTTATGTATGGACAGTCCAAAACTGCGCAAGCTGGCATCAGAAACGACAACTCCTGTTATCAGCTATGGCCTGGAGCATGAAGACGCTCGTTATCAGGCGAGAAACATCCGATACAGTGTCAATGGTACCTGTTATGATTTATATGTAGAAGGAGTTTTTGTCAGCACCGTGGAGCTGATCGTACCAGGACAGCATAATGTGCTTAATTCTTTGGGAGCAATAGCGACGGCACAGGCAATGGGGATACCGATGCAGCAGATTTTACCTGCATTGAAGAAATTCAGCGGTGCTAGAAGACGTTTTGAAACAAAAGGCCGCATTGATGGGATCTGGGTTGTTGACGATTATGCGCATCATCCGACGGAAATCGGTGTTACGTTAAAAGCGGCCAGGCAGACCCAGCCTAAAAGGTTGATTTGTGCTTTTCAGCCGCACCGTTATACCCGCACAAAATTATTATTTGATGAATTCAGCCGATGTTTTGCTGATTGTGATCAGCTGATATTGACGGATATTTATTCTGCAGGTGAATTCCCAATTGACGGTGTAAGTGGGGCTTCACTGGCAGAAGCTGTGACTGAGGCGACACAGCAGCAGGTTACGTTTATTCCTACTTTGCCGAAGTTAGAGGAGTACTTGTTTAAAATTGCCGAGCCGGGAGATTTGATTATGACTGTTGGCGCCGGCGATATTTTTAAGGTCGGTGAAGAGCTTGTTACCGAGCTTGAGAGAGGTAGATAATGATGAATAAAAACGATGTTGTTGCAGTAATAATGGGAGGCCCGTCGGCTGAACGAGAAATTTCTCTGGTTACTGGTGCCGCTATTGCTGGGGCTCTGCGCGAAAAAGGCTACAATGTTGCCGAAATAGATCTGGAACCGAAAAAACTGGCACTGCAATTGGAAGAATGCAGTGCAAAAGTAGTTTTTAATGCTGTACATGGAATGTATGGTGAAGATGGTCGGCTGCAGACTTTACTGGAGATGCTGGAAATTCCCTATACTGGTTCAGGTATGCTTGCAAGTGCGTTGAGCATGGATAAAGCGGCATCTAAACGCATCATGCAGGCCGCAGGTATTGCTACTCCTAAATCGTTGATTTTTGTAAAGGGAGAAACGCATGATTTTTGCGGTGAGATTCTATCTGCTTTTAAAAAGATGCCTGTTGTTGTTAAACCGGCGACACAGGGATCCAGTATTGGTGTTGAGATCGTAAAAAATGATACTGATATTAATTCTGCTATGGAGAAGGCTTTTACTTATTCCCGTGAGGTTGTTGTGGAAGAGTTTATTCAGGGCAAAGAGCTTACTGTTGCCATTATGCAGGATGGGGGCATGGCTGTTGCATTGCCTGTTATCAATATCGTACCGCATTCCGGGGTTTATGATTTTCATTCTAAATATACCAAAGGTGAAACTGAATATTTAGTTCCGGCGCCGCTTGATAAAGAAACGACAAGGCATGTGCAGGAACTGGCTGTTGCAACCTACAAGGTTTTGGGATGCAGTGGTGTTGCGCGTGTGGATGTGATGCTTGATGAAGCAGGTAAAGGCTATGTACTGGAGGCTAATACAGTTCCAGGAATGACTGCTACCAGCCTGGTGCCGAAAGCAGCAGCTGCTGTGGGGATATCTTTCCCTGACTTGTGTGAGAAGATTCTTTTGTCGGCATCTTTGAACGATAAATAGTAAGATCGATACTGCTGATATTGACGAAGTGAGGTGAGAAAGGTGCAGTCGACACGTGAACGTTTGCGAAAAGAGCGGAGAAGGCGTCGGGTGCGCCTTTTGCGTTTCATCTGTTTTTGCATAATATGTGCTGCTTTGCTGGCTGCTGGCTGGCATTGGGTTCGTCAGCCGGGTTTTGCTTTTGGCAGTATTAATGTCGAAGGCAGCGATAAGGTTACGGCTAAAGATATTCTGCAGATCTCTGGTGTGCAGGAGCCTGGTAATTTGTTTGTGATATCACCGTGGCAGGTACAGAAGGCGCTGACTCATGACGTAAGATTCGAGAAGGCTGATGTTTCTTACAGTTGGCCTGGTGTGATGCGCGTGAAGATCACAGAACGGCGCCCGGCAGTATATTTGGCCTGCTCTTATAACGGATATGCAAAGGTAGATTATACCGGCGTGGTGATGGAAGTCAGTGATGGAATCAAGGATGCCAACGCTCCTGTATTATCAGGTATTGTTACAGGTAATATTTACTTTGGAGACAGAATCGGTGAAAAGCAGGTTTTACTGATTTTGGAATTTTTGAGTCAATTGGATCGTGATACTGTGGCGCATATTTCCGAAATTGCTGTAGACCAGCAGAATAATGTTAAGTTCTATCTGCAATATGGTTATCCGATTTTATTGGGTGATGTTTATAAGATTATGGATAAACTTAATTTATTTGTTACTGTTTTTAATGAAATAAAAGCAAAAAACATACAAGCTGAATTTATTGACTTGACATTTACGAAGCCATATATTAAATTGAAACAGTAACATAGCAAGAATTACACGGAGGATAAAATGTTTGCGAACAAACATGCAAAAATTTTAATTGCACTGGTTTGCGCCGTACTCGGTTTTATGTTGGCTACACAGTTTAAAACTACAGAACGACAAAAAACTATTAATATTCAGCGTGCCGAGGATTTGTCTGACCGTTTGAAAGCAGTAGAAAAAGAACGAGATGAATTATCTAAAGAAATGGAAAAGCTGCAGGCAAAAGCAGGTGACGAGGTTGTTGCCAGAGAAATAGTTCGGTTAAAAGCTTTTGCAGGTGATTTTGAAATGCATGGTAAGGGTATCAAACTGGTTTTGGATGACAGTAAGATTGCCAGCAAACCTGGAGAAAATCCTAACTTGTATATTATTCATGATGATGATTTATTAAGAGTTATCAATGAGCTGCGTGCCGCAGGCGCTGAGGCTATTGCCATCAACGGCGAAAGGATTGTAGCGATGAGCGAGATCCGCTGTGCGGGTCCGACTTTATCGGTAAATAACAATCGTTCGGCACCGCCTTATGAGATAAAAGCTATTGGGAATCCTAACAATTTAGAAAGTGCGCTCAAATTGCGCGGCGGCGTTCTGGAAAACTTCAAATTTTGGGGTATCCAGGCCGATTTAAGTCAGTCTGATGATATCGTTATTCCGGCTTTTAAAGGCCGTAAAAGTTTTGAGTATGCCAAAATAGCAGAAGGGCAAGCTTCCGATGCAGAGAAGGAGGCGGCAGAAAAATGATTTTTTATGTTCTTGCTGGTTTGGCGGCAGGCATCTGTGCCGGATTGTATTTCCCGGTTTATATACCGCCTGAATATGGTAAAATGCTTTCTGTAGCTTTGATGGCGGCATTGGATACTGCTTTCGGCGGGATTCGTTCCAGCATGGAAGGGTCTTATGATAATACGGTCTTTATTACGGGATTTTTTACTAACGCTGTGCTGGCGGCTTTTTTGTGCTACGTTGGTATGATTCTTGGTATAGACTTGTATCTGGTTGGTATCCTGATTTTTGGGATGCGCATTTTCCAAAATCTGGCGGCGATCAGACATCTGTTTTTGAAAAAATAAAAAAATTTTTATAAAAAGCAGGAAAAAAGACTATTAATGTTGAATGTAAAATGTCAATGGTTTTGATTTTTCATTTTGACCCAAATACATAAGGGGGAGCACAATACGATGTTTGAAGAATTTGAAGAGAAAAGTTTTGAAAATTTAGCCAATATAAAAGTTATCGGTGTCGGCGGCGGCGGTAACAATGCTGTCAACCGGATGATTTCAGCCGGTGTTCAGGGTGTGGAATTTATTTCCGTAAACTGTGATGCCCAGGCTTTGTTGCTTTCGAAAGCTCCCAACCGTATTCAGATCGGCGAAAAACTGACTAAAGGTCTTGGGGCCGGTGCCAATCCTGAAGTCGGTGAAAAAGCGGCCGAGGAGTCCAGAGATCAGTTGCTGGAATCTCTGCGCGGTGCTGACATGGTTTTTGTAACAGCAGGTATGGGCGGCGGTACAGGTACCGGCGCTGCGCATGTTGTGGCTGAGTGTGCCAAAGAAGTTGGCGCTTTGACAGTCGGAGTAGTTACCAAACCGTTTTCTTTTGAAGGCAAACGTCGCATGACGCAGGCTGAAAACGGTATAGTTAATTTGAAAGATAAAGTTGATACTTTGATCACCATACCTAATGATCGTTTGCTGCAGGTAATTGATCGTCGTACTTCGATGCTTGATGCTTTCCGTATTGCTGATGACGTACTGCGTCAGGGTGTGCAGGGTATTTCTGACCTGATTGGAGTTCCGGGACTTATCAATGCCGACTTTGCTGACGTGAAAACTATCATGTCTGATGCAGGGTCTGCTTTAATGGGTATCGGTACGGCCAAAGGTGAGGGCGGAGCCCGTGCAGCAGCTGAAGCTGCAATCAAGAGTCCGCTTTTGGAAGCTTCTATTGAAGGGGCACGTGGTGTACTCTTTAATATTACCGGCGGTAAAGATTTATCACTGTTCGATGTTACTGAAGCATCTAATATTATTACTGAAGCTGTTGATGCTGAAGCTAATATCATTTTTGGTGCTGTTATTAATGAAGAGTTGGAAGATGAGATCCGTGTTACGGTTATTGCTACCGGTTTTGAGCGCAGAAATCCTGCTGTCGGAGCGCGTGGCGCTTCCCGTCCAAGTTATAACAACAGCTATGCACAGCAGCACAGCAGTGAAAAACAACAGGCTGCTGCTCCTGCGCAGCCGGGACAAGCTCCTTCGTATGGTTCTGGTGTTATCAAACCGCCAACCTCCGATACTGAAATTCCGCCTTGGATTCGCGGTTAAACTTACAAATGCGAACTCCCTTTGCTTATGCAAAGGGAGTTTTTCTATATCTTGGGCATATATGATAGAAATGTGGATGAAAAACACAAGATATTGTTTGAATAAACTGAAAGTTATGATATAATAAAAGCGCTGATATAAATAAAGCTGTAAAAGGAAGTGACGTTATGAAGTGCCCGTTTTGCTCTTATCGTGACAGTCGAGTTGTTGATTCCCGTGCTGTGGATGATGGCGTTTCTATTCGGCGTCGTCGAGAATGTCCTGATTGTGGACGCAGGTTCACTACTTATGAAAAATATGAGGAAACTCCTTTGATGGTAAGTAAAAAAGATGGACGTCGGGAGTTGTTCGACGCTAAAAAACTTTTGAGTGGATTGATCAAAGCTTTTGAAAAGCGGCCTATTTCTTATGAGAAAATCCAGGAAATTGCTGAGCATATCGAACGGGAACTGAGGATGCGCGGAGAAGCAGAGATCAGGAGCGAAGTTATCGGCGAAGCGGTAATGAATCATTTAGAGAAAACTGACCAGATCGCTTATGTACGGTTTGCTTCTGTTTATAGGCAGTTTGCTGACGTTAATAATTTTATGCAGGAATTACAACGTATTATGAAAAACAATGAAAGTATTGATCGGAGTGATAAGGAATGATGATCCGTAAGCGTGACGGCAGGGTTGTGGAGTTTGATGAAACAAAAATCACGGATGCTATTTTTGAAGCGGCTAAATCAGTAGGCGGCGCCGACAGGCAGCTGGCAATGGAATTGACTTTGAATGTTTTAAAAGCCTTAAAAAATGAAAATAAGCAGACTGTTGATGTTGAACATATTCAAGATATTGTAGAAAAAGTACTGATTGAAAGCGGACATGCCCGTACGGCTAAATCATATATTCTGTACAGAGCTAGAAGAACTGGTATGCGCAGCTCTCGCAGTGAGCTGATGGACACTGTGGCAGAGATATTAAAGGAAACTGACCGCGATAATGCTAATATTTCTAACTCTCCTTCTGCAAAAATGCTTCAGATAGCATCGGCTGCCAGTCGGGAATTTTATCTGAATCGGTTGATCCCTGAAGAAATGGCTACGGCTCACAAGCGAGGTGATATCCATATCCATGATCTTGATTTTTATGGAAAAACATTAAATTGCCTCAATATTCCATTAGGTCGGTTGCTGGCCAAAGGTTTTAATAATGGACATGGGTTTATCCGTCCTCCCAGACGTCCAGGTTCTGCGACAGCTTTAGCGGCAATTATTCTGCAAAGCTCTCAGAATGATATGTTCGGTGGACAGTCTTTTGGTTATTTTGATACTGATATAGCGCCTTTTATGGAAGGTGCTTCTGAGGAAGAAGTATTTCAGGCGATGGAAGCGCTTGTTTATAATTTGAACAGTATGCACTCCAGGGCTGGTGCGCAGGTACCGTTTTCGAGTTTAAATCTGGGTCTTGATACTTCTGAAAATGGTCGCAAGGTGACGCGTAATTTATTGAATGCATATGCTAAAGGTCTTGGACGCGGGGAGAATCCTATTTTTCCGAATGTTATTTTCCGTGTTAAACGCGGTATAAATCTGGACAAAGGTGATCCTAACTATGATTTATTCCAGCTGGCTATTTCAGTTGCAGCCAAGCGTTTGAATCCGACTTTTAGTTTTATGGATACCAGCTTTAATAAACCTTATGGCGGGGATGTAGCTTATATGGGCTGCCGTACACGTGTTATTGCTAATCGTCGCGGACCTGAAATTACAGAAGGCCGCGGTAATTTGTCCTTCACTACAATTAATTTGCCGCGTTTGGCAATTAAGTCTGAGCGCAACATAGACACCTTTTACCGACTGTTGGATGATTTGCTGGATCTTGTACGAGATCAGCTTTATCATCGCTATCAAGTGCAGGCAAATCTTAAAGTCCGTGATCTACCGTTTTTAATGGGGCAGGGATTATATTTGGACAGTGATAAACTGGCCAGTGACGACAGGATTGAAGAGGCTATCAAGCATGGTACTTTGGGCGTTGGTTTCATTGGCTTGGCTGAGACACTGACTTCTTTGCTGGGGTGCCATCATGCACAAAGTGAGGAAGCACAAAAGCTTGGTGAAGATATCATTGGTCATATGCGTGAAAAAGTGGATGCTATGAGCGATAAATATGATTTGAATTACAGCTTTATTGCAACTCCTGCCGAAGGTTTGTCAGGGCGCTTTATTCGTATGGACCGCAAGGAATATGGTATTATTCCCGGTGTTACGGATAAAGCTTATTACACTAATTCCTTTCATGTACCGGTATCTTATCCGATCAGTGCTTTTGAGAAAATGCGCTTAGAAGGTGCATATCATAAATTTACAAACGGTGGCCATATAAGTTATGTTGAGTTTGCCTCGTCTCCTGTCCATAATCTAGGGGCAGTGGAAGATGTTCTTAGACATATGCTGGAATGTGACTGTGGTTATGTAGGTATTAATTTCCCGATTGATTATTGTGAAGAATGCGGCTACACTGGTATCATTGACAGTGATTATTGTCCTGTTTGCGAAAGGACTCTGACCCAAAAATATTGTCGGGAAACCTGTTGTACTGAATAGGAGGCGTCTATTGTGCTTAAAGTTGCCGCTATTTTAGAAGAGTCTATTGTGGATGGTCCGGGGATCAGGTCTGTGATTTTTTTTCAGGGCTGCCCGCGGCATTGCGAAGGCTGCCATAATCCTGATCTGTTACCTTTTGAGGGAGGTACGGAGTATTCTCCGCAGCAGCTGGCCGACGAAGTTTTTCCAAAGCTGACGCCGCTGCACAGAGGTATTACTTTAAGCGGCGGGGATCCGTTGGCGCAGGCGGACGACATTTTAGAGTTTCTGAAGCTGGTGCGTAGAGAAAACCCAAAACTTACAATTTGGTGTTACACTGGTTATTGGTATGACGAGGTAAAGGATTCTCCTGTTTTGCAGGAAATAGATGTTTTGGTTGACGGGCCTTTTATTTTGGCGCAGCGTAATCTTGATCTGCGATGGCGTCGTAGGGGATGGCATCCTGCGGCAGCGCTCCTTTGGCTTCGATTTCCTCGAAAAGGAAGGGATGCGGCGGACAGGTAGAGGACCAGCACTCGGCCAGCGAGCGAGGGCGGAAAAGGTGCTGGAAAGTCCACGACTCAGCATGAGCAGCATCGCGAGCGGCGATGCGGCGGCCGAAGTTGGAAAGATCGGGACCTACGCGGGCCACTCCGATCTGGGCGAAGTTCTCACCGAGGTAATCGTAGG
>RRZT011242090.1_pt1 | contig 21829 bp, 18 predicted proteins | sample 2165551 | NCBI WGS metagenome assembly RRZT01 (sample SAMN10456910, study PRJNA506462) | wastewater metagenome | biome: wastewater; feature: sludge; material: wastewater sludge; isolation source: wastewater sludge with Escherichia coli K12::gfp cells carrying plasmid... | place: USA: Moscow, Idaho... | reverse complement strand
GCCATTGGTCAGGCGCTGTTCGGCTCCGATAACGGTGTCGGATGGCGTTTCACTACCGCGGTGGTCGGCGTTCTCTCCGTGGCGATCCTGGTCCGTATTGCGCTCCGCCTCTTCCGAAGCCCCTGGCTTGCCGGATTTGCGGGATTGGCGATGGCTCTCGATGGCATGGGCATCACCCTCTCACGCATTGGAATCCTCGATAACATCCTGGCATTCTTCATTCTCCTGGGCTTCTATACGCTGCTCCGCGATCGTGAGCACAGCCGGGCGATTCTGGCGCATCGCGTCGCCACAGCCTCCATCGATCATCGGGGAATACATCCCCAGATCAGTGGGCCGCGGGCAATATTCCGGCCCTGGCTGGTGGCCACCGGTCTCATCTTGGGCCTTTCGTGCGGGGTGAAGTGGTCCGGCATCTACGCCGTGGCCGTGTTTGGTATCGCCGCCTACGCCTGGAGTATGTCCGCCCGGCGCGCCGTGGGCATTCGCCGGTTCTTTGCCGGAGCGACCATCGATGACGGCATCCCCGCCTTCCTCGCCCTCGTTCCCACCGCGCTGGTCACCTACCTCGCCACCTGGCTGTCGTGGTTCCTCAATCCACACGGCTACTTCCGGCATTGGGCGGAAGAGGCCGTCACGAACGGAGAAAATCTCCCGCTACCGTGGGCGCCTGACGCTCTCAACTCTCTGTGGCATTATCACGAGTCGATGTGGACGTTCCACACCGGGTTGTCCACTCCTCATCAATATCAATCTCAAGCCTGGCAATGGCTTTTCCAGTTCCGTCCCGTCTCCTTCTATTGGGAGGGGGAAACGGAAATGGCGGCGCAGTGCCCCCATTCCTCCTGCGTCCAAGCAATTACCTCAATCGGCAACCCGTTTATCTGGTGGTTTGCGGTAGTTGCGCTCGTCATCGTCATCTGGTGGGCGTTCCGTGGGCGCGATTGGCGCGCATGGGCCATCATCATCGGATACGGCGCTACCTGGATGCCTTGGTTGCAATACACGAACCGCACCATCTTCCAGTTCTACGCTGTCGTCATGCTCCCGTTCGTGGTGCTCGCCTTGACCTTCGGAGTGGCCGTTCTCGCCAATGTCCTAGGCCCGGCCGCGGCACCACGGCGATCTTTTGAGGACGTCGTTTACCCGGCGAAAGACGAAACGGACAGTGCGGCGCCAGAAGGCGTGGAGTTCGTGGCGGCAACCGCCGCAACGATCGATCTCGAATCGCCAAGAACTGCTGGAGAACCGTCTCCCGCTGCGGACAACGATGGGCTGGCTCAGGAAGGCGATGGGCTATCGGAGGAAGCACCCAATCCCGGAACGCTAGTCGCTTCGGATCCGGTCGATGAATGGGCGAACCTGATCCACGGCAAACCGGTCAAGGCGCGCCAGTGGTGGCTTCCGCTGCCCTGGACAAAACCTGGAATCACCACCCTGGCGGTGGTCGCCGGGGTCATCCTGATCGCTTCCGCGTTCTGGATGCCGCTATGGTGGGGAACAACGGTGTCACGCACGTTCTGGCAAATCCACATGTGGATGCCCCTATGGGTGTAGTCCACATTCACCGCCCAGGCGGACTATAGTCCTAATACGCGATATTCTCAGACAGTAACCAATCAAAGGAGAAGCAATGGCCAATGTAGTAGTGCATATCGACGAAGATTCTCGGTGGGAGCAGCTCCTTTCCAACATGGAGTACTTCGCCGCTAACCATGCCGATCATTCCTCTATCGAAGTAGTCATCAACGGCCCGGCGGTCCGCTCATTCAATGGGCTCGACGTTCACCCCGAACACGGTCACCGCATCTCCGCGTTGGTGGATCTCGGCGTCAAGTTCGTCATCTGCGGAAACTCGCTACGTAACCGCCAGATCCCCGAAGACCTCATCCCGGACTTCATCACGGTCGTTCCCCAGGGAATTGAGGAAATCGTGGTCCGCGAGACCGAGGGCTACGCCTACATCAAGCCTTAATCTGTCCAGACGATTCCCAGCAAACATTCGGGTTTTGCGCTGACGGCAGGTGTTCCATCGTATTCGTTACACGAATACAGTGGTTGTGAATCGAGGTTGAAGATGAGTGACGAAAACACGCCGGCCGCGGAACCTGAGTTCCCTGCCGCTTCCCACTACTCCGGCAAGGGAAGTGACCGGAGCCCCTATACGGTTAACAGCGGAGGCGTCGTATTCCCCGGCCAGAGCCGTTACACCGCATCGGGCACCCATGTATCCGGCGGCGTCTACTCTGAGAATCCCTACTACCGGCAGGAAGCCCCAGTCGCCGCTGGGCCCATCGTGCCCTCCGCCAACGCTTACGGCTACGGTCAAGGATCGGGGCATTACGGAAACGGCGGGCACTACGGCCCGCCCTACATGTTCCCCACGCCCACCCCGAAGCCGCGGTATCGCTGGTCCAGCGCATTCGTCACGCTTGCGGCGGTACTCGGCCTGCTGATCGGCGGCGTCGTCGGCGCTGGTATTACCTCGCTTGCCCTCAACGGAGGAACAAGCGATTACTCCAGCACTCCCAACGCACTCCCCCAGAGCCCCTCGACCCCCGAAAGCAACCCGTTCCCGGGCGATCTCCTTCCCAACACGGGACAACCCGAAGCCTCGGGGCTCGATCAAGGAACGCGGGTTGACTCAGCCCCCGGTCTGGTAGTCATCAACTCCTCGTTGATGAACGGCACAAGCGCTGGCACCGGGTTCGTCATCGATTCTGACAATGGCCTGCTCCTGACGAACTACCACGTCGTCGCCGATACCGAAACGGTTATGGTCACGATCGCGGATACCGGCGAGGAATACGAAGCCAAGGTTCTTGGCCATGACGCCACCCAGGATATTGCGGTACTGCAAATCCCCAACGTCTCCTACCTCAAAGAAGTCACCGTCTCCAAGGACCCCGTCAAGGTCGGAGATTCCGTGAAGATGTGGGGCAACGGCAACGGGCAAGGCTTCATTTCCTCACCCGATGGCACAGTCACCGCGACCGATGAAACCATCATCGCCCGCGACTCCATCAACGCGAGCGGGCAAAAGCTCCAGAACCTGATTGAAACCGATGCGGATGTCGTTCCCGGATACTCCGGCGGCGTCATGTTGAACTCGAACGGCGATGTCGTCGGCATTACCGTCGCGGCCTCCGGTGGACAAACCACCGATACCGTCTACGGTTACGCCATCCCCGTGGAAACCGGCCTCAAGGTCGCCCAGCAGGTTCTCTCCGGTGACGCGTCCGGATCAGTCGTCATTGGCAGGAACGCCGCGCTCGGCATCCAGGTCCTCAACACAGAAGACGGATCGGCAGGCGCCATCGTTGCGGGTATCATCGAGGGTTCCGCGGCCGAAGCCGCAGGTCTCCAAAAGGGAGACAAAATCACCTCGGTCAACGGCGAATCGATCACCGATGCCGCTCAGCTGTCAGAGCTGATCCGCAGCTTCAAGATCGGCGATACCGTGACCATCACGATCGAACGAGCAGGACAAAGCTCTGATATCACGGTCACCCTGAAGGAATCCTCCTTCAACTAGAGGTTCCCTGTAGGGGCTCTGCCGAGTTCTGCGCTGAGCGGGTCGATGTGGAAATAATGGCGTAAGGGGTTCAATAGCGCATATGTTCGCAGCGGGTTCGCGCGGAAAGCTCGCCCGAACCATCCTCGCAGGCGGCGGAACCGTTGATCGGACGCCGATTCCTGAGCCGTTCTTTATGGGTTATAGGCCCGAAGGGGCTTAGGTCTATAGCCCTTCTTTATGCGGGTGAAATAGAGGATTTAATGCAATGTGCGGCACCTCTTGTAGGTGCCGCACATGCGGGTCTGGTGGACGTCTCCTGTGCCGGTTCAGCGGCACAGCAATATTGTGGACAAACCTGCAGGTGGGACACACCTACTAAGGTTGATGTACAGGTTGTGACCTTGAACATGGATATGAGGGTGGCGGACGGGTTTGGCTCAGCAGTACCGGGTCTGGCAAGATTGGAACGCTGCTAAAGCAGCATTTCTGGGGGCGCTCCGGTGCCTCTCGGCCGACTTAGCTCAGTTGGTAGAGCAGCTGTCTTGTAAACAGCAGGTCAAGGGTTCGAGTCCCTTAGTCGGCTCTAGGGAAAAGTGGCAATCAGAAGCCACAAAAACAGTGTTTGTAGCAATCTCGATTTGTAGCAAAGCAGCCCATGACACCAGGGGCACGGAAACATCCTCATCGGGGAAGGACTTGCTATGTCGCATGGGGGTCACTGATCGAGGGACGTGCGCCCGGCGTTGAACGACGAAGGAAAATACGTCTGCCTGACCGATGGCACGGCTCTCCCCGCTACTCCCGAAGAGACGGTCCGCCAAGAGTTCATCGCTATCTTGATGAATGAATACGGCTATCCCGCGAACCGTATCCGCCGTGAGGTCCCGATTTACCACGGCAGCGGCGAGCTGATGGACCGCGATGGGGCTCCCGTCCGCGCGGACTTGGTGGTGTACGCCAACCGTACGGCTGCGGCGAAGCGGGACCAGGGCCAGATCGTCTTTGTGGTGGAGTGCAAGAAGCCTGACGAGAAGAGCGGTTACGCGCAGCTGGTGAGCTATATCTTTTCGACGAACGCCCCGGGTGGGGTGTGGACGAACGGGACTGAGGGCGAGCACGCCGATACTCGTTTCTACCGCGTGGACCGCCAGGTGGGGCAGTTACTTCCCGTGGCGGAGCTGCCGCGGGCGGATGAAACCTGGGGTGCGGTCACCCGCCGTAAGAAGTCCGAATTGGATAAGCCGCACGATATCCGCCGTCTTTTCCGGCTCTGCAATAGCAAGTTGTATGGCCGCGGTATGGAGAATTACGACTACGACATCACCATGGATATGGTGCGCATTCTGCTTGCGAAGATCCACGATGAGTCGGCTCCGGGTGATTATCCCTCCTTCTATGTTACGCAGGAGGAATACGAGACGGAGGAAGGCCGCAGGGCCGCGGCGCGCCGGGTCCGCGCGCTCTTCGACGAGTTCGCCGAGCGGCATCGCGAAGTCTTCCCCGAGGGAGAAAAGATCGAGGTCCCGGACGGTGCCATCGTGGAGGTCATCACCGTCCTCCAGCCGTGGTCGTTGATTGTGGGCTACCAGGATGCCGACGACTGGGATGTCATGGGCGCGGCCTACGAGCAGTACACCCATCAGAATCTCAAGCGTCAGCGCGGCCAGTTCTTCACAAACCGCCTGATCGTTTCGGCGATGGTGTCAATGGTCGATCCCCAGGTAGGGGAGAAGGTGCTCGAAACTTCCAGCACGGAATGGATACAAAATGGCGAAACATACGCGCTGGCTGCGTAGGGGGTAGTTTTCGAATGGAGGGGGTATTCGTGTTCACGCCGATCCACCAGGCACTAGGGCTCGAACCTGGTGAGCTTTCCATCGAACTAATCGAACTCGCCGTTGAGTCGGGGGTCCAAGAATCAGCGTCGCTAGATTGGAAGCGAGACTTCTACGACTCTCGCAAGCCAGGCTGGGATGATGAAGCAGCAAAAGACATCGCTGCGATGGCCAACAGCGGCGGTGGATGGATAGTTTTCGGCGTCGTCGAGGACAAGGAAACGAGCGCGGCATCGTCACTTAGACCGATCCATTGGAATGCCAATGAGCATCAACGGATCCTTCGAATTGCCTACTCACACATTGGTCCTCCCGTTCTGGGTCTCGAGTTCTTCGACTTCCCGAAGGACGATGGTCACATTGTCCTGATGCGAGTTCCCGACTCTCGTGAAGCTCCGCATTTTGCTCGAAAAGGAAACGATGCTTTCGTTGCGCCTCGCAGAAACGGTCCCCACACGGCCTTCATGAGCGACCGAGAAATTGAGCGAGGTTTCCGCGAGCGGTTCCAACAACGCGACGATGACGAACGGCAGCTTCAGTTTCTCTACGAACAAACCGGCAGAGCACTCGATCCTAGAGAGGGCGTCTGCATTGTCCTTGTAGGGATTCCACGAGAATCTGCTTCATCGAGTCCAGGGCTATCTGAAACAGAAGCTCAGCGTTTCACTTCACCTGGACTTTGCCCCGAACTCATCTACCCCAACGCACGCTCGCTGCTTAAGTGGGAGCACGGTACTCTTCGAAAAGGCCTCAGACAATGGATCGTCCGAGACGACGCCACACGGTTCCCAAGCCGCAGGTTTCTATCTGATGATGGGTCTGTGGCAGGCACCTATCGCCTGGGGATCGCGACCGAGCGTGAGGAGCAGAGCCATTATTTCCCTTTCGGAAAACCAAATCACTGCATGTCAGCCCATATTGAATCTGCGATCATTGATTTCCTCAGTCTGCTCCGTCTATATGCTGCCGAGCGACATACGAATGGTGGTTACAGGATCCGCGCGGGTCTCGTCGGGATTGCTGATGAACCTATCTACATCAGAACGACCGAGGGGCGCACAAACCTTCTCCTAGACGTTGAGTACAGTGAACCTATTATCAGATTCCAACCCTTGACAGTCGGACTGGATCCCCTCGCGTCATTTGACGAGATACTACCTGTCGCGAACGATCTCGCTAGAGATTTTATTAATCAAAGTGGGCTCCACTACCTTGAGTCGTTCTGATGTAAATAGGTTCATCAGGATTTCCAATTAGCCCTGCTCGGATGGTGTATCCACCACTCGTTTGCAACTCGGTAGCGTATGCGCGAAGCAGACTCAGGAAATCTATTATCGCAGATTCGATGTGTGGGGCCATACAGTGATTCGGTTCATCGACGGGGAAATAATAAGCCGCGGAATCTCCATCAACGACCGCACCAAGACGATATCCGCCAGCCACAGTCCCGTCCTCGGATAGGAATTTTCGGTATGCCCAGTTTTCGCCGTCGTAATTGCGGATGACCCACTGCCTCAACCCCTTGCGGACTTGCCCAGATTCCCACCGGATAAGGGCGCGCCGATTTCCGTAAACCAGCTCCGGAAATGGGGATAAAGATACGAAACGCATCGCATCCGCTTCTTCTATCAATGGTCTGGAGGTTACTGGTTCTCGTGGGATCGCTGCGAGGACAATGCAGACGCCTTCCGTCGGATCGAGCACTTTACCAGTCTGTTCGTAGAGAAGTTGAAGCTGGCGTTCGTCGTCGTCGCGTTGCTGGAACCGCTCTCGAAAACCCCGCTCGATTTCTCGCTCGCTCATGAAAGCCGTGTGCGGACCGTTTCTACGAGGGGCAACAAACGCATCGTTACCCTTTCGAGCAAAGTGCGGTGCTTCATGAGAGTCGGGAACTCTCATCATGACGACCTGACCATCATCCTTGGGAAAGGTGAAAAACTCGAGCCCCAGAACGGGCGGACCAATACGCGAGTAGGCAATCCGAAGGATCCGCTGATGTTCATTGGCATTCCAGGAAATCGGCTTGAACGCCGATGCGGCACCCGTTTCCTTGTCCTCGGCAACGCCGAATACTAACCATCCGCCGCCGCTGTTTGCCATCGCCGCAATGTCCTTTGCCGCCTCATCATCCCAACCTGGTTTGCGGGAGTCGTAGAGCTCTCCCTTCCAATCGAGTGATGCAGTTTCTTGAACTTTGCCCTCAACGGCACGCTCGATCAGTTCAATGGACAGCTCACCAGGTTCGAGCCCCAGCGACTGGTGTATGGGAGTAAACATGCAATTCTCTCCTAAAATAAAAATCTCTTACACAGCAATCGTCGAAGCTCGAGCAAGAACGAGTGGAGGCAACCTTTCTCGTATCTACGCTCTAGCCGCTTCGTTGCTGCTCCTGCATAAGATTGCAGAGACAACTTCACGTTATCCGAGCCCTCCGACAAAAAATGAAGCGCTCAAGAGTTCAGTACTGCTACCTGCTGTGTCGACACTTTGTAGTCACTTTGGCTGCTGTATAGAGGAGGAGCTAACCACTAGGAACTTCCCGATAAGATCGAATGACGACCAGACGAAAGCGTGAAGTGATTTAGCGATGGCGACTGACAATACTCCGACAATCTGAAGCGTCTCGTGGATGATTCGGCAATTGCCCGCCCGATCAGCTCAAGCGTAAAATGTCCCCATGGCAGAATTTGCAGGTCAGTCTCTTGGTGTCCTCACGATCGTATTTTGCGTTGCCAGCATGCTCAATGTTGGCTTGCGGTACTCATTTCGCGAGGTGCTCGGCCCGCTGCGCGACGTCAAGTCCGTGGCGCTCGTCCTGCTCGCTAACTTCGTGGCCGCCCCGGCCTTCGCATGGGCTCTCGGGACCATCTTGCAACTCTCCGATGAGCACATGGCCGGACTGCTCGTCGTCGGCACCGCGGCCGGAGCGCCCATCCTCACGCAACTCGTGGCGCTCGCCGGCGGGAAAGTCGCCTACGCCGGCTCGATGATGTTCCTGCTCCTACCCGCCACCGTCATTTACATGCCGATCGTTCTGCCCCTGCTCATTTCCGGTGTTCACGTGGACGCCTGGGCCGTGGCCAAACCAATGATTTTCTCGATGCTGGTGCCGCTCGTCGTGGGTCTTCTCGTCCATCACTACTGGCCGAGCGTCGCCGCGCCTCTCGCCAAGATCGCCGGTCCGCTCGGCCAGCTCACGCTTGTTCTCATGCTCATGGCGGTCCTCGTCTCCACCTGGAACACGCTGACGGGCGTGCTCGGCCAACGCCTCATCCTCGCCGGAATCCTCTATATCGCCGGCTGCTTCGGAATCGGCTACCTGCTCTCCAGCCGCGAACTCCGCCTCGAAAACGCATTCTCCACGGCACAGCGCAACTTCGCGGCCGTCAACGTGGTGGCCATCAACTCGATCGGCGATCCGGACACGGTGGTGGCCGCCGTCGTCATCTCGTTCATGGCGATGTTTATTCTGTTCCCCGCCGCGGGACTGATCCAACGACGGGGAACCACAACTTCGCGCTGACGAACTCGTTCTCCACCTACCTTGAAAAGTCAGCGAACCTCCCGAGGCGAGTCTCGTAGAGCCTAGATGGCCTGCTGTTCTCGCTGCTCTAGGTCACCCAAAGTGCGACCGTCCGACGTCTTCCACTCGGCAAAACCATTTGCCGAACGCCCGTACACGAATGACGCCGCTCCCGAGGGCGAACGGAAAAGGACGTCTGCCGTCAACCGGTTCTCTGCATCGATTCGATCTGCATACTTTTCACGATCGTTATAAGCCGCCGATGGCGCCGACGGCACAAACTCGTCAATCGGACGAAGCAACGAGCCTGCGAGCACAACAAAACCATCCGCCGTCTGCCGGCCACGCGCCAGCAATCCGTATCCGGTAAGCTGCAACGTCGGCTCGGCTCCCCCGAGAGGTTTGTCCCTAGCCTTGACATCGTCAACCGGCTCGAACACTCGATAGCCGAGCGCGCCGGTAATAAGACGCGCGTAGTCAATGAACTCGTCAAGCTCCGCCTGCTTTTCTTCCGTGACCGTGCCAGGCGACGGATCATTGCCGTTCGTCACCTGATACCGACCGGCGTCTTTCGCAATGTTAGTGAACTGGTTCTCGAGGTAACTGATCTCGGTGGGTCCGAAGGAATTATTCGAGGTGACGAGGGCGATGGCGTGTGTCCAGTAGTCGAGCTTCTCCTCAAATATTTGAAGGTCATGGCTGAACCTAACGATTTTCAGGAAAATTAGCCCGGTGCGTAGCGCCTTCACCCGCGATTAGTATGCCGTTACGATCGCGGCGGTCGCATCCCTGAACATGAATTTGATCGTTCCGCCCTCGTTGACCTCGGCATGGTCGAGGAGGGTGTGCCAGCGGAACGGGCTGTACTGGACGTTGTGATCGTCGCCTAGTTTGGCGAGTTGCTGTTGGTAGTGCTCGTAGGCGCGGCGTCGGGTTTGCCTGTCGTTGATTTGGTCAGCGATCAGCTTGTGGTCGGCCAGCAGCCGGGCGTGTTGGTCCGCGAGCGCGTTGAAGCGCGCCTGGTATTCGTCTTGGTCGAGTGGCTCCCGCGAGTTGAGCGCGATGAGATCGTCGATCGCGGTCGCAGCTGCATCGACTTGCCCAGCGAGCGCTGTCTCTTTCGCTTCGAGGTCACTGGTTTCGAAGCGTTCAAGCACTAGCCCATCAACGTCGATGCTGGTCTTGCTTCTGGCTGCGAGTTGTTGGAGCGCTTGGGTGAAGGTGTCTTTGATTTGTTGATCGGTCAGGTGGGGTGTAGCGCATTTTTCGTTGCCGGAGTACTTCTGGTTGCACCGCCAGATCCGTTTTTCATATTTGGATCCTGCATGCCAGGTTTTTGATCCGTACCAGGATCCGCATTGACCGCACTTGATTTTGCCGGAGAATTCCCGTGTTCGAGAGCTGGAGCGGCGTCCTTCCCGAACGTCTGCGAGTTCGGCTTGAACGAAGTCCCACACCTCTGTGGGCACGATTGGCTCATGGTTGGCGGTGACGTAGTACTGGGGTACTTCGCCTTCGTTCTTGACTTGTTTCTTGGTTAGGAAGTCAGCCGTGTAGCTCTTTTGTAGGAGCGCGTCTCCTTTGTATTTCTCGTTGGTCAAGATGTTGCGGATCCCGGTGATGGTCCAGGTCGTTCTTCCTTTCGCGGTTTTGTGGCCGTGGTGTTCGAGGTGGCGTTTGATCCCGGACATGGAGTTACCTTCAAGGAACAACTCATAGATCAAGCGGACTGTGACGGCTTGTTTCGGGTTGATGACGAGGTTGCCGTCCTCGCCTTTGTCGTAGCCGAGGAGGTTGCCGAAGGGTACGGAGACTTTGCCGTCGGCGAAGCGTTTACGGTGGCCCCAGGTGACGTTCTCGGAGATGGAGCGGGCTTCTTCTTGCGCAAGCGAGCTCATGATGGTGATGAGCAGTTCACCTTTGGCGTCAAAGGTCCAGATGTTTTCCTTCTCGAAGTAGACCTCGACTCCTGCCTCTTTGAGTTTACGGACGGTGGTCAGTGAATCGACGGTGTTGCGAGCGAAGCGGGAGACAGATTTGGTGATGATCAAGTCGATTTTTCCATCGAGCGCATCGGCGATCATGGATTGGAATCCAGCGCGTAGTTTCATCGAGGTGCCAGTAATGCCTTCGTCGGTATAGATGCCTACTAGCCTCCATCCGGGGTGTTCATCGATGTATCGGGTGTAGTAGTCAACTTGTGCCTGGTAGGAGGTTACTTGGTCCTCGTGGTCGGTGGACACGCGCGCGTACCCCGCGACTTTGCGTACCGAGGGCTGGTCGAGGGCGTGGCCGGTATAGCGACGTTTGGTTGCTGGGATCGCGGTAACGGTGCGTGCCATTAGCGTTCACCACGCTCTGCCCGCAGCCGCTCGGCTTCTGCTTTAGCCACGGCCCTGTATTTAGCTAAAGCTTCGGGTGGAGTAGGCGCACTTCGTCCATCAATGCCGAGCTTGCGGGCATACTCCCAACGCGCCTTAACTAGTTCAGACCAGGCAGCCCTTTTGGCTGGGGTCCATGAGGCCTTCTTCAGTTTCGGCTGCCATGTTCTGGTTTGAGTGGTGCCGTCAGTGAAATAGAAGGTGTAGTGGTCTTTTCCTTGCACGTCGATGTGGTCGATGCGCTCGGTAAAAGCATCGTCATCGAAAGTTTCAAGACCTAGAACCTCGGCAATGAAGCCCTTGAGTGCCGTGTCAGATATTTCGGACGTGCCGCAGCTTGTCTGGCGTCCTTTCTTTCGTTCGGTGCAGATCCAGTGTTCGGTGGTGATCGCGTTTTGGGTGTGGGGTTTACGCACGCTTCGCACGAAGGAGCACTTGCAGTGGGCGCATTTGATTTTGGAGGTCATCGCGACGGTTTCAATTGACCAGTTCGCCCGAGCGGCTAAGTCACGACGGCGAGCGATCTCTGTTTGAACGGTGTCGAAGAGTTCTTGGCTGATGATCGCAGGTATCGCATTCTTGACCTCATACATGGGTAGCTCGCCAGTGTTGCGTACTGCCCTGCCAGGTTTACCTTCTGGTGTCGACCACTGGCCAAGGAGCATGTTGCCCGTGTAGGTGGGGTTTTTCAGGATTGCTCGCACAGATTCAGGATTAAAAGAGCCACCCATCGGTGGCGGGGCATCTGACGCGTTGAGTTGAGCGCTCATTTTCTCGCACGAGACTCGGCTTAGGTATTGCTCGTAGATCCAGCGCACCACGTCTGCTTCAGCGTCGATGATGTCAACATCAGTGGCATCTTTGGAGTCGGTGTAGCCGTAGAGGTGGAAGCCGTTGGCTTTGCCTTGTTCGAAGCCTTTACGGATCCGCCATTTCACGTTTTGGGAGATCTGTTCGGATTCGGCCTGCGCGACGGACGCGAGCAGAGTCAAGATCAGTTCACCGTCTTTGGAGAAGGTAGAGAGGTTCTCTTTCTCAAATCTCACCTCGACGTCGAGTTCTTTGAGCTCCCGGACGGTTTCGAGTAGATCGACGGTATTGCGGGCAAACCGGGAGATGGATTTGGTCAGGATCAGGTCCAGCTCGCCTGTCCTTGCTGCTTGGAGCATGGCCTGGAATTGTGGCCGGTTGGCGGTTGTGCCTGAGATTCCTGAATCCGCGTACACTCCCGCGTAGTCCCATCCGGGAGTGGATTGGATGAGCTTGGAATAGTACGACACTTGCGTGGACAGGGATGTTGGGGTGCGTTCGGTTTCCACAGAAATCCGGGCGTAGGCCGCCACCCGCGTGAGCGTGCGCGGAGTGTCGGGCGGGGTGATGCGTTCAATCTTTCTCATAGGTATCAACTCGTACTGACTAGGTGTTTTGTATCCTTTGCACGTCTATACATCACTCGTTTCGCCACGTTTATCCAGTCGATTCGCCACTTTGATGACAGCGATTTTCGCCCCAGTCGCGGCCATGACTTTGGGCACCAACACGTCCAGATCGTGATCGGTGAGGATCTGGCGGTGGTGAAGATCTTCGATGCGTTCCCATGCGTGGTCGAAGGCGAGTTCTGCGTCGAGGTTCATCACTTGCCACCTCGGGTGTTGAAGCGATGACGGATATAGCAGGCGTGACTGCAATATTTGCGTGTCGCATTGCCATACGCCTCGAACTGGGTGCCGCAGTTGACGCAGGTGAATTGGTAGAACGCTTTACGCACGCCTGCCTCAGGATGAGAACGCCAAAACAACCTGCGGTGTTCAGTGCAGCAAAACCGTGGCTTCTTCCCATCGCTGCGTTCAGGTAGTCGACTCCCACACCAGCGGCACCACCGCGCACCGTCCTCAGGTCGAGGGCCCGCAGCTATGCCGTGGCGGGTAGTGAAAGCACGAACTTGGTCACGGCTCACGTTAAGGGTCGAGGCGATCGCTTTGTATCCCAGCCCGTCGGCCCGCAGCCGGGTGATGGCTTGTTTTTCTCGTTCGTCCAATGCCATGAGGAGCCTCTTTCTTGACCCGAAGGCCAAACCCTGCCAGGGCGAGTCGCTAACCAGTTTTGATGGCCTTCTGCCCATACGCCCCTGACACCCCTCAAATCCGGACGGGAAGCTCTAGAAACACGAAAAGCGCCCCACACCAACCAGGACGGTTGGCATGGGGCGCTAAGCAATAACTGCTAGTACTAGTAGCCGAGCTTCTCGTTCACACGGTTCTGCACAGCGGCATAGTTCGCACCGAGGCGACGTTTACGTTCGTCTCCGTTGCCGTACTCGCCACGAATCACCGCATCAGCCAAAGGGTCAATATCCACACTCGGCTTCGGGCTCTTGCCCGCGAGCTTCTCGTTCACTCGTGCTTGGACGGCGGCATAGTTGGAGCCCAGCCTGCGTTTCCTCTCCTCACCGTTGCCGTACTCGCCACGGATCACAGCGTCCGCCAGCGCATCAATGTTGGCGGCTGGCTTGGGTGCTGGTTTGGCTGGTTGCTTGCCGGAGAGCTTCTCGTTGACTCGGCGTTGGACGGCCTCGTACTTGTCGCCGAGTCTGCGTCGTCGTTCGTCGCCGTTGCCGTATTCGCCACGAATGACGGCATCAGCGAGCGCGTCGATGTCACCAGCGGGTGCAGGCGTGGGCTGGGGTGTGGGGGTTGCTCCGCCTCGGATTTGGTTGGCGCGTTCAACGATCTGGTTCATGCGTGGCCACAGGTATGGTCCTGGACAGTCTGTGGCAGCGAATTCTCGGTGACCTCGCACGTTGGTGCGGTTCAAGGGCCCCCAGCCGTAGCGGTTGGATAAGTCAGCGGCGAGCTTGGCGAGGGTTTCCATCTGCGCAGCAGTGGCTTGGCCTTTGGGTGCGATGACGGTTTCGACGGTGACGGCGGTGGCGTCCGCGCTGAAGGAGCCGGAGGTCCAGGGCCGGTATTCTTCGGGCACGATCCCGACCAGGGCACCGTTTCGTTGCAGGACATAGGTGCAGGAGGCTTGTCGTCCGTAGCCCTGGGACCGGGATAGCAGGCGCACGTTGGATTCGTCGGTGCCGCCTGCGGTGTAGTGGATGATCAGGCGTCGGACCTTGTTTCCTTGCCTGGATGAGTAGTTCTTTGTGGGCACGCTGCGGGCGCATAGTGGCGAGAAAGTCATTTGGTGTCTCCTTGCTGGTTGAGCGGGGGTCGAGTGTTGGTGCGGTTAGCGATCGCGTCAAGGGCATCACGCATCTGGGCAGGAATCGGTAGCCCAAGCCGGGTCGCGTTTTCCAACAGGCTGATGCCTTCGTTAGACAGGTAGAAGAAGATGGTCGCGGTGCGTAGCACGCCCGGCGTGCCGAGTACGTGGCTGTCGAGCATGTGGGCCAGGCCGACGAACGCGAAGATCACCATTTTTCGGCTTATCCCTTTGAACCCGATTGATGAGGACAGGCGTTTTTCGGTGATGGCTGCTAGTACTCCGGTTATGTAGTCGGCGATGACGAAAGCGGTCAGGGCGATGATCAGCCCGTCTGCCCCGCCCAGCCAGGCACCTAGCCAGGCCCCGATCGCGGTGAACACGGATTGGATGGCCGCCCAGATGGTTTTCACGGACATGGGTTGTGCTCCTTTCTCGGGGCAACAAAAATGCGCCACCACCCTTGGCGGGTAGCGACGCAGAAACTTTCGATCTATTGGGGTTGGTTAAAGGCTGGGGTCGGTGAGGACTTCGAGGATCGGCACCGTCAAATCCAACACGTGCGACTCCGGCTCGATTAGTTCAGGAGTCTGCTCTTCGACGGTGGTTGCTGGCGGGGTCTCGGTTGGGTCGGACGGGATCGGGATAATGGCGTGTTCACTCATGATTGTTCCTTGCTGGTTGTGATGGCGTCATACAAGGCTGCATACGCGTCCGCTGCTGCTCCGGTCAGGGGCTGGTCATAGGTGTCGAGCAGGTCGAGGATGTCGTTGGCGTGCCCGTCATAGGTGGGGCCTTCAACCTCAACCCGTGACGTCAACAACTGGTTGCGGGCCTCGAGAAACTCAGCCGCCTTGTGGGGGTCGGCAAGGTTGAACGATCCGGTGGCATCAAAGACGGGTTCGCCTTGATCGTTGAGGACCGCATATTCACTGACGAGGGCGTATTCGTCCTCACCGAATCTGAGATTGGCTTGCCTAACCAGGTCGAGCAGTTTGGTTCTTGCCCTGGACTGGGCAGCCTTGAGCGGCATGCCTGCTAGCAGGTCAATAACGGGCTGCAGGTCGGTGTTTGCGAGCGTGATCCGCATGAAATAGGTTCCCTTTCGTTAGGACAGGCTGGTGGACATGGCTGATAGGCCGGTATTGGAGTAGTTGGACCACGTGATATTGGAGCCTGACCCAGATATTGAGGTGATCCAGCCGTAGTTCAAGCGCCGGATCAGTTCGTTGACCCGGCTCATGAGGTCTTTGAGACGATCGAACACGCGACTCATGTTGTAGAACGACCCGTTCGAGACGAGCATCACGTCATAGGTGTGGAAAGCGATCTTCGACAGCCCCGTGGGGCCGACCCAGCCCGGATGAGTGCCTCGACCCGAGAGCGCCACGTCTTGCAATGTCACATAGCGCGACCCAGTCGTGTAGAACTTGTAGCCACCAGTGCGCAGGTCAGAGCCCAGATGAATCCCTGCTTTACCGTAGAACTTGCCCTTCGGATCAAGCGTGAAACAGGTGAAGTAGTCCCCGCCTGACGCACTCTGGTAGGTCCAGGCCACATAGTCACCCCGATACGCGAGCTGATTGACGATGCCTTGCACATCGGGCTTGTCCTTGTGGGCACGACGGGCGAACTCGCCGATGTAGCGGGTGCCGTACCAAAACTGCATCCCAGCGCTGGTGATTTTTCCTTCCAGCGTGGAGCCGTTGTACCAGGTGATCTGGGTCGGTGAAATCCTGATCGACTGAGTCCAGCCCGCCAGCCCGACTTGGATCGCGTTCGTGGCGAGCTTGTCAGCCGTGATGGTTCTGGCACCAATCCGCGCCGCACTCAAAACGCCAGTGGTGATTTTGGCGGCATCAAGGTTAGCGATCTTCGCGTTCGTGACCGCAGCGTTAGCGATCATCGCGTTGGTGATAAACCCGTTCGCGATCGTCAACTTGTCAGAAGTGATAGACCCGGCAGCGATCCTGGCAGCCGCCAAATACCCGGTCGTGATCTTGGCAGCCGACAAGCTAGCGATCTTCGCATCCGTGATCGCCGCGTTAGCGATCATCGCGTTGGTGATGAATCCGTTGGCGATCGTGAGCTTGTCGGAGGTGATACTGCCTGCTGCGATCCTGGCAGCCGCCAAATACCCGGTCGTGATCTTGGCAGCCGACAGGCTGGCGATTTTTGCGTCCGTGATCGCGGCGTTGGCGATCGCTGCGGTGGTGATGGCGGCGTTATCAATGCTGGTTTGCCCGGTGATGTGGATGCGTTTGCCGTCGATCAGGATGGTTTCTGGGGACAGGTTGATCTGGGAAATGATCTCGCCTGATTTCACGCGCAGGTTCACATCAGTAGTCAACATCGATATTGATGAGGACAACGTTTTGTCCGCATCTGTGAGTTGGACGACCCATGCCTGGCTATCATCGCGGGTCTTTGACGCTAGGGTGTAGGCATCGTCCGCACGAGTTTTCGCCTGACTAATCAGCCCCTCACTTGCCGTAACCTTGGCAGCGGTCTGTGTCACCTCCTGCTGAACCTGCTCGGCTGTGCTCTGAGCACTCGAGGCTGCCTGGCGTGCCTGCCCCAGTTCAACCTCTACGCCTGACATTCGAGCGGTCACGGCATCGGCGGTAGCTTGGGCTTGGTCGGCGGCTTGCTGTGCCGCGTCCACTTCCAGGCGTGCGGCGGCCAGCTCAGCCGTGACCTGGGCATGGTTCAAGTCAGTGGCGAGCGCGACCCAGCCGGGTTGGCCGGTGTCAGTGATCTGGTAGACCCAAATCTCGGTCGTTTCACCATCGGTTTTGAACCACGTATCACCAAGGCATACCGTGGCAGGTTGGGTCGGCCCGTAGTGGTTGGTCGTTTTGCCGTCAGCTGATGCGAGTGCCACACCAGCAAGGTCGTGGGCTACCTCAGCCACGTCCAATACGGACGTGATCTGGCGGGTGATGGAGGTGAACTTCGCGGCCACCGACCCCAACTCCACCGACACGTATACCTGCCGGAGCGGATCGAAGTCATAGCCGACCACCCGAGCGGTCAAACCGACACCAAGATCAGCGTGGCGCACGGTTACCGTGTCTCCCAGCAGCACAGTTTCTAGCTGTGCGAAATCGGCATATTCGGTGGTGGAGGCGAGCTCGACGAACGACACTTTGTAGGTGGCGACAGGCTCATCAACACGGGCACGGGCGTATTCGGCGGCGGCCGCTTCGCGCAACAGTTCGTGGGCTTGTTTGAGTGGCACTTCGTCTTCGCGGGGACGCTCCGGGTCTTTGATCGCCTTAATGTGCGGGTAGCGGATCACCTTGATACGCGGCGTGACAAACGAGGCGAGCTTGGGCGAGTCGACGTAGAGTTCTGGCAGGGTGATCCCGTCATAGCCCACCGGCACAATCCGGGTCACCACACTGGACAGGTCAATATCGGACTGGTAGCCGGTCAGATTCTTCCGGTCGCGGATCACCACATCCCGATCTGCCCCACGCCGAGCCCCGTGGTGGATATGCCAGTTATCGCGGGTGATCTCGCCACCCCAACGCGACACAAACGAGTTATCCACGCCCGAATCCACAAGAGCTGCTGCCAGCGGCATTCGCACAATCCGAGCACTCGCCCTGGTCGCCGTATCGGAACTGGTCGCAGTGAACCTGTGACGCGTGGTCGCTGCATCAAGCATCTGGTCGAGGGCAGCTTTAGCGGTCTTGTTCACCACATAGGTGTCGGCGATGAAATTGCCCGCCAAGTCATAGAACACATGAAAAGCAGTGATCTCGAGTAGTCCGTCCAGGGTCGTGGAAACCTCGTGGATACGAAACCCTTGACGCATCGTCGCACCCGGTATTGGCGCGGCAATAATCGCCTCAAGACTCAGCTTGTCTGCTAGTGGCCCGTCAGCCGGATACGTCAGCGTGAGCACGTACTGGCCGCCGAGCTCTTCACTGACCGCTGCCTCGATAATCTCGGGGTCGAGGACGCCCAGCCCGGTTGCAGTGAAATTAGTAGCCGCACGGTCGTGAACAGTCAGCATTGCGGGCCGGTTCCTTTCCGAAACAAGAAAGCCCACGACCAAAGATCGCAGGCATGAAACAGATACTGGTTAGGGGTTTCGCCAGTTCCCCGTAACTTCGATCTTCGAGATGCCGGTGCCGAGCGTGAACCGGTTAACCCCTGGAACTAGTAGCGGAAACTCGCCCGTGAGCGCGTCGGTTTGGACACGACCCGCGACGTGGGCGACGAGCCGGGCGCTATCGAGTGTGACCTGCCCTGATGGGGATGCCACCCGATACCGCACACCATTGATCGTCAGGGTGAGCGTGCCCGTGCCATAGGCAGTGATGATCGGCGCGGAATCGAGCAGGCCAGGGTTAGCAATGGAACCCGAGGCACTCAGCGTGTGCTTGACGAGGCCACTGTCGAGGTAAGCGAACGGTTCGCAGACGAGTTCAGCCTCGAAGAATCCCCACGACGCCAGTTCTCGTCGCAGCGGGCTGATCGTGGCGTGTTTGATGTTGCGGAACACTCCCGGTTCACCCGACAGGCCGATCGTCGATGCGTCCATCAACGCAACAGCCGCTTGCTGATAGGCGTACTGGGATTGTTTGACGGCCAGCGGCAGTGTCAGCACCGTGTCGCGCCAACCACTCAGGCGGGTGAGGGTGCCTGCTCGGCCTGCCACCTCAATATCGTCCACCACCGGCTCGGCTAGTGGGATCTCCACTAGACCTGCCAGTCGTAGCCCGAGACTGGCGGAAGTGGTGGTGTGGTCGAGAATGAAACTACGCATCACACGCCTCCTGCCGTCAACACGCTGTGGTGACTACTCAGACGTGCTAGTTGGCGGTTCAGGCCGGGAGCCAACTTGCCGACCAACGTGCCGTCGTTGAGTACCACCTTGATGTCCAAACCATCCAGCAGTCGTTTCGCTGTTTGGTCGACGATGCCCGCCACATCCACCCGATCATTCGTGCCGCCAGATTCCGCTGAACGATGCGTAGTCATCGACATGGGTGCCAGGTCCAGCTCGGGGATCCTTACCGGCTCGATGCTGGTAGTGATCGGCACATCGAGTCCGCTGACGAGGTCACTCATCGCATCCAGGGTGTCGCTAGCTACACCCTGGGCAGCCGTGACGGCACGCTTGCCTGTGGTGGTGATACCACCGGCAAGACCTCGGGTGAGCATGTCACCAATCCACGCCATCTCTTTCGAGGGCGAGTTGATGCCGAAGAAGCCGGTGATGCCGTCCCAAATACCGCCGATCCAGCCGGAGACTTGATCCCACAACCAGCCCGCCAAAGATTGGATACCGTTCCACAAGCCACGCACCAGATCCGCGCCAGCCGACGCCATTTGGCTGAACCCGCCACGCACCGCGCCGACAATGCCAGTGATGATCTGTGGAACCGCCGCCACAATCGTCGAAATAATCTGCGGCAGATTACGAACCATCGACGTCAGCAATTGCACCCCGGCCTGCACAAGCTGCGGGATCGCGCTACCGATCGCGGACACGATTGCCGAAATAATCTGCGGCAAGGCGGCAACGATCGTGGAGATAATCTGCGGGAGATTCTGAATCAACGCGGTCAACAACTGCACGCCTGCTTGGACGAGCTGCGGTAGCGCGGCCAGCAGTGTGGTGATGATGCCGGTAATGATCTGCGGTAACACGGTCACGATCGCAGTAATGATCTCCGGCAACGCCTGCACCAGCGAGGTCAGCAACGTGATCCCCGTGGTGATGATCTGCGGGATCGCACCAATCAGGAACTCGACGATCCCGGTAATAATCGCAGGCAGCGCCTCAATCAACACGGGCAACGCTTCCAGCAACCCCTGCGCCAAGCCCATGATGAGCTGCAACGCCGCCTCTAACAGCATCGGCAGGTTGTCTATCAGCCCCTGCACCAGCGCCATCAACATCTCGATCGCTGCCGGGATCAACTCCGGCAATGCCTCAGCGATACCCGTCACCAAGGTTGTAATCACCTGCAACGCGGCATCAAGTAGCAGCGGGAGAGCTTCGATGATCGCAGTAAGAAGCGCGGTCACGAGCTGGACGGCAGTCTCAGCCAAGCTCGGCAACACCTCGATGATGCCCTCAATCAAGGAGGCCAGGATCGACATGCCCGTCTCAATGACCACAGGTAGCTGCTCAGCAATAAACGCCAGGGCTTCTTGAAAAATGGTGCCGAACGTCTCGATCAGAGCAGGCGCGCCGCCCTCCTCGAACGCGGCCGTGAGTTCATCAACCCAACCGTTAACCATCGGCAACACGGTGCCAGCCAACGTGTCCGACAGCCCGGCAGCGAGAACGCCTTTCAGGTTGGAGACCCCGTCCTCTAAGGTGGCGAGCTGACCGGAGAAAGTTTGGGATTGGGCATCCATCGCCCCATAAAACCGGCCACCCTCGGCAGTCGCACTGGCGAACGCGTCAGCAACCATGTCTGCGCTGATCGCGCCCTTAGCCATTTCTTCTTTCAACTCGCCGATCGACTTACCCGTCTTACGGGAGATCTCTTCGAGCGGGTTGAACCCGGCATTGATCATCTGGTTCAGATCCTGACCAGTGAGCTTGCCCGTCGACGACATCTGCGCGAAAGCCAACGCGAGCGACTCAAGCTTCACCGCGTCACCTTGAGAGATGTCACCAAGCTGGCCAAGGCGTAGTTGTGCTTCCTCGGCGGAAATACCGAAGGCCATCAACGTTTGGGTGTTCTTGGCCAAGTCCTCCATACCGAACGGGGTGCGAGCAGCTTCAGCCTTCAAATCATTGACCAGGCTCTGGGCGGCTGCTTGATCGCCAAGCATCGTAGTGAAACTGGTGGTGTATTGCTCCATCCGGGCGTTGTACTCCACCCCGTCCCGCATCGCGCCAGCAAAACCTTTAGCCACCCCGGCCACCGCGTTAACGATGCCCTTCACGCCCGCGATGATCGCCTCAGAAGCAAGATTGGCTTTCAGAACGTCACCGAAGATCCTGGTCTTACCCGACGTATCATCCAACTCGCCGCCAAGATCATCGACCGCGTCCTCAAGCCTGCCAGTCTGACTGGCAGCGTCTTTCGCGTCATCGCCTGCATCATCAGCATGATTCGCGAACTGCCTGAGCGCATCGTTATTGTCCTCCAACTCCGCCTCCAGACCATTCAACGTGGCCTGGGCATTGTTGAGCTGGATCTGCCAATTCTTCGTGCGTGAATCGTTCTCCCCAAACGACGTGGCCGCGTTATCCAACGCCGCCCTGAGGGTCTCCACCTTCGAGCGCTGAGCGTCGATCTCTTTCGCCAGCACCTGGTTCTTCGCCGTCAGGGACGCTGCCGAGGTCTCGTTCTTCGCGAATGCCGACGCCGCGAGCTTCATCTCCGAG
>RRZT012261144.1_pt1 | contig 21833 bp, 20 predicted proteins | sample 2165551 | NCBI WGS metagenome assembly RRZT01 (sample SAMN10456910, study PRJNA506462) | wastewater metagenome | biome: wastewater; feature: sludge; material: wastewater sludge; isolation source: wastewater sludge with Escherichia coli K12::gfp cells carrying plasmid... | place: USA: Moscow, Idaho... | reverse complement strand
GAGCGTTCCGGCGAACACATGGACCCACGACAACAGCCCCAGCACCATGCCCAGGCTCACGGCCAGCTTCGCGTCCCCGAGCCCCATCCCGCGGGCACCTCCGACCAGGACCTGGACCAGGTAGAAGCCGCCGAGCGCGGCACCTGCGGCCACAGCGCGGAGCAGCGCCTCCGCCGATCCTTGAGACAGGCTCACCGCGGCCACGCCCGCCAGCGTGACGCCCATGAGGGGCAGGGTGATCGCGTCGGGCAAGCGGTGCACATCGAGGTCGATAGCCGCCAACGCCCCCAACACCAGCGAGTATCCGGCCAGGAGCAGCGCAGCGCCGGGGGCGCTCGCCCACCAGCCGGCCCCGATCAGTCCGAGGACCACCGGAAGCACCACCGCGAGCCAGCGCGCGTCACGCACGGGGAGTTCGGCCTCGTCGTCGTACCGATAGGTTCGACGACCCAGCCAGGCGACGAGCAGGAGGGCCGCACCGAGCCCGAGAAGCACGCCGCCGAGCAGACCAGCCCCCATCATCGGCACCCCGGCCAGGTGTTCCACGCTGTCCCGTCCCAGTGCTGAGCGGCCGGCGTCTCCTTGCGGGCCTGGGCCATCCTCGCCCCGAGGGTCTCCAGGGGGATCGGGGTTCCGGCGTCGGCGTCCCGGGCACCCGTGGCGCGCGACACGTAACCGTCTCGTGTGGCCGCCGCGGAGAAGGAAGCAAGGAGCGGAGTCCCGGTGCTCGTCGGGGACACCACGCGGGCGTAGCGTCGCTGCGAGGCCACACCCAAACCCGTCAGAAGATCCTCGATCGCCTCGACGCTGTCCGCGGAGGAGACCGGCAGGGACGCCACCTCCGTGCCCGACCCGGCGGGCACCGTCGTCCGCGCGGCCGTCACGTAACCTCCGGCGTCGCGATCGATCTCGATGCTGAGCGGCCCCGTGGCCGTCCCGCCGTGGAGCAGTTCGGTGGTCGCGCCGCCCTGCCACTGCGTCGTCCCCACGCTCACCGCACCGCCGCCGTCCCCGAGTGCCGTGGCCAGTTCGTAGGCGTGAGCCGAGGGCGCCAGGCCTGCACCGCTACCGGCGAACCGTCCGCTCGGAACCGGCACGGCGGGTTCGCCGGACGTCGTGAAGAGGCCCTCGCCCACCGCGGCCCAGGCGTCAGCGACGGGGGTACCGCCGGTCCCGAACCAGGATTCCTGGCGCTGCTGCCTGCGCAGGCCCGTCAGGATGGTGCCGAGTTCAGCTTCCGAGCCCGCCGTGTAGAGGCTGGCCGCCGCGGCGCGCGCCCAGGTCCCCGCGACGGGATCGTCCCCGGCCATCGAGGACCCCGCAGCGGTGATCACCGTGAAGACGCCCCCCGCCGACTCCTCGACCGTCACGAGGGCGCCGTCCCCCAGGTCGACCTGGTAGGCGAGCCGCGTGGCCCCGGCGGGCGCGGACGCCGGTACCGCGCAGCCGGCAGCGTCGTTCAGATCGGTGAGCTGCTGTGGTTCACGGCAGGCGGCGCCGGTCACCGAACAGGCGGCAAACGCGACCCGGCCGGCGATGCGCCCCTCGGAGACCGCTGCCACGAGGGCGCCGATCAGCGCTACGGCAACGAGAATCACGCCGACGGCCTGCAGCGCGGCAGCCCCCCTGTCACCCCGCATGCGCTTCACTCCTCGAGGGTGAACGTCGACATGAGCCGGGGCAGCCCTTCGGACTCCAGAGCGGAGGCGGGGCCGAAGGCGACGACGCTGTAGATGGTTCCGCGCTCAGAGCCGATCATCAGCTGCGACACGAAGCGTGGTTCGGTGCTCCCCCCTGACTGCTCGACCCACCGGAGGATCTGCGCCGAGCGAGCGCCCGGCCACGTCAGCCCTTCACGCGTGGGGCGGGCGCCGTCCTCGCGCAGTTGGCGCTCGAGCTGAGCCCCCTGCTGCTCGACGCCGAGGCTGGGGGTCCCCTCCCGGACGACGGTGATCGCAGTCACCAGCGGGCCGTTGGGGTGGGGCTGGCTCCATTGGCTCACGCTGACGTCGTCGGGGTAGGTCACGAGGGATTCCTCGTAGGAGCCGGGAACGCCGAGGCCGAACCCCGGCCCGGTCACGCGCCGCAGGCCGATCGGCACCGGGCTGTGCCGCAGCGACTGCTCCTGCGGCTCGGGGGTGGCCAGCGCGCTCGCGTCGGCCGTAGCCGAGCATCCGCCTGCGGTGAGCAGCGGCAGGAGGGCGACGAGGGCGGCGAGCCGGCGCGCGGCTCGGACCCCGAACGGTGAGGCCCCCCAGCGCCTTCCTTGCCCTCCGGCGTGGCTGCTCGCCGTCATCTCACACCTGCTCGTTCACGTAGGTGTAGTCGGCATCCACCCACCACACGAAGGGCTTGGAGACGCTGACACTGCCCAACTCACTGTCATCGAACCCACCTTCGCGAAGCCAGAACCCGGTGTCGGGGAACGGCCTGGAAGCGTTGAGCCGGCTCGCGGCTTCGGGATCGGAGTACCAGCGAACCGTCACGGTGACCCCGAAGCAGCCGCTCGAGCTGAACACCCCTCCCCCGCCCGCGGCGACGTCGCGGGCCAGTTGAGCATCGTCGAGGGGAACGCCTGCGCACCCGCGGGCGCTCAGCGCCGCACGCATCGCGGCGGCCGCGCCGGGCAGATCGTCGTCGGCGGGGTCGATGAGAAGGCGGCGCTCCACGTTGCACAGCAGGCGCCCGGGATCCCAGAGGGAGTCTCGGCGTCCGGCATCACACCAGTCGGACCTTCGGGTGGCGAGCACAGTACCGACCTCCTCGAACGGAGACAAGACCATCGCGCTGCGGGTAATGCCTTCACGGCGTTCCGCGGCTATTCCGCTTCCTTCGGCCCGATCACGCGGGTCGGCGGAGCATCCGGCGAAAAGCGCCAAGCCGAGCACGCCTGCGAGGAAGGTCACTCCCCCACGAGGGGTGGTGCGTTTTCCCCGGCCGGACCGCGGGTGGCGATCCGGCCGGGGACCCGGGGTCTCTCGCTGCGGACGGTGACGGTCCGCTCGGGAGGGCGAGCTCCTGATGAGCACCTCGGGGGTCTCCTTGGGGCAGGTTTCCTTGGCGATCACGATCATGTCACCCGCGCGGGGCCCACTCCCAGGGTCGGCGGGCCCAGGCCTGGGCCCGGTCTGGGCCCGGCCGGATGGTCCCAGATTGGGCCCTCCTCTGGGCCGCTAGACGCTGGCCTGGTTGGTGTGGGCCAAGGCGGCCACCATGTCGGCCACGTCGAAGGTGGCGACGGGCCACCCCAGATCGAACGACTCCAGCGTCCGGGTGAGGATCTCGGTGACAGCCAGCCGGGCGTACCACTTCCGATCGGCGGGCACGACGTACCAGGGGGCGGCCTCGGTGCTGGTGCGAGCGAAGACGTCCGCGTACGCCTGCTGATAGGCAGGCCACTTGCTGCGCGTGGTGATGTCGCTCGGGCTGAACTTCCAGTGCTTGTCGGGGCGATCCAGGCGTTCGGCCAGACGTGCGCCCTGTTCGTCGTAGGAGACCATGAGGGCCACCTTCACGATCGTGGTGCCCGACGCGATCAACTTCTCCTCCCAGGCGTTGATCTCGTCGTAGCGCCCTTCCCACTCGGTCTGCGGCACCAGTTCGTCGACGCGCACGACGAGGACGTCCTCATAGTGGCTGCGGTCGAAGACGCCGATCCGCCCGCGGGGGGGAACCTGCTTCTCGATGCGCCATAGATAGTGGTGAGCGCGTTCCTCCGCCGTGGGCACCCCGAAGCTGGCCAGCTTGACCCCCTGCGGGTCGACCATGCCCATCACGTGGCGGACGATGCCGCCCTTACCCGCCGTGTCGAGCCCCTGCAGCACCAGCAGGACCGATCGCTCACCGCCGCTGCGCCCCTCCGCGAACAGCTTCTCCTGCAGGTCGGAGAGCTCCCGCCCGCGGGCCGCCATATAAGCCTCGCCCTGGGAGCGGGTGCCGTCCCAGCCCGGCTTCCCGCGACGGTCCAACGCCGCCACATCGAAGGTGGACCCCGCCTTCAGCTCGTCGCGGGGATCGGTCTTCCAATAGTTCTTCGCCATGCCCGGCATCCTGCCCGACGTCAGCGGCTCACGGGAGTGATCGGAAGCAGGTGTCGCCCGGTCGGACCTATCTGGGTCTCGGTGCCGAGCTGAGGGCAGACGCCACAGTCGTAACAGGGCGTCCAACGGCAGTCCTCGACGGGACGCTCCTGGAGAGCGTCCTCCCAGTCCTCCCACAGCCAGTCCCGATCCAGCCCGGCATCGAGATGATCCCAGGGGAGGACCTCGTCCTGGGTCCGCTCGCGGGTCGTGTACCAGTCCAGGTCGACGCCCGTCCCGGCCAGCGCGGTGGCACAGGCCGCGACCCAGCGGTCGTAATCGAAGTGCTCGCTCCAGCCGTCGAACATGCCGCCGGCCGCCCAGCAGGCCTCGATGACGGCCCCGACCCGTCGATCACCGCGGGACAGCAGCCCCTCGATGATGCCCGGACGACCATCGTGGTATCTCATCCCGATCGCCCGACCGAACTTCTTGTCCCCACGGATCTTGTCGCGGAGGGCGTGCAGCCGGTGGTCGATCGTCTCGGCCGACGCCTGAGCCGCCCACTGGAAGGGGGTGTGCGCCTTCGGCACGAATCCGCCGATGGACACCGTGCACCGGATGTCTCGCGTCCCGGCGGCCTGCCGGCCGGTCTCGATGACGCGCGCGGCCATGTCGGCGATCGCGAGGACGTCCTCATCGGTCTCGGTGGGGAGCCCGCACATGAAATAGAGCTTCACGGCACGCCAGCCGTTCCCGAAGGCCGCGGCGACCGTGGCGATCAGGTCGTCCTCGGTGACCATCTTGTTGATCACCTTGCGCATCCGTTCCGACCCACCCTCGGGGGCGAACGTCAACCCGCTGCGGCGCCCGTTGCGCGACAACTCGTTGGCGAGGTCGATGTTGAAGGCGTCCACGCGGGTGCTGGGCAGCGACAACGACACGTTGGTGCCGTCATAGCGGTCGGCGAGTTCGCGGGTCACGTCGCCGATCTCGGTGTGATCGGCGCTGGACAACGACAGCAGGCCCACCTCTTCCAGCCCGGTCGCCCGCAGACCTGCCTCGACCATCGCCCCGATCGTCTCGATCGACCGCTCCCGGACGGGCCGGGTGATCATGCCCGCCTGGCAGAACCGGCACCCGCGGGTGCAGCCCCGGAAGATCTCCACCGAATACCGCTCGTGGACCGTCTCCGCGATCGGCACGATGGGGGCCACCGGGTAGGGCCAGGCGTCGAGGTCCATCAACGTGTGCTTCGCGACCCGCTCGGGCACCCCGGGGCGGGTCGGCGTGACGGTCGCGATCCGCCCATCGGGCCGGTACTCCACCTCGTAGAACCCCGGCACGTAGGCGACTCCACTCGTCGCCAATCGCATCAGCAGGCCGTCTCGACCGCCAGGGCGCCCCTCCGCCTTCCAGCCGCGGATCAGCGCGCTGACCTGCAGGGACGCTTCCTCCCCGTCGCCGATGATCGCCGCATCGATGAAGTCGGCGATCGGCTCGGGATTGAACGCTGCGTGCCCACCCGCGATCACCAGGGGCTCGTCCTCGCCGCGATCCCGAGCGTGCAGGGCGATCCCGGCCAGGTCGATGGCGCCCAGCATGTTGGTGTACCCCAGCTCCGTGGAGAAGCTCACGCCCACGACGTCGAAGGCGACGATCGGGCGGTGGTTATCGAGGGTGAACTGCCCGATCCCCTCCTGCCGCATGAGGGCCGCCAGGTCGGGCCACACGGAGTAGGTCCGCTCCGCGAGGATCCAGTCACGCTCGTTCAAGATCTCGTACAGGATCGCGACGCCCTGGTTGGGCTGGCCGACCTCGTAGGCGTCGGGATACATCAGCGCCCAGCGGACCTGTGCGGCGTCCCATGCCTTCGAGACGGAGTTGACCTCCCCACCCACGTACTGGATGGGTTTGGCGACCCGGGCGAGCAGTGGCTCCAGCCGGTCGAACACCGAGGCGTGGCGCGGGCGTGATGCGGCAGTCATAGGGCGCCCATGCTAACCGACGCCTCGCCGCTCACCCCAGGGGCCCGCGTGCGTGCCCCTGCCCCGGGTCGTCGGCCCGATTGCGGAATCCGGCCGCCTCCAGGTCCTCGCCCAGCTCGTCGATGGTGGCGTGTTCGTCGTCCCACTGGTCGGTGCGGTAGGCGGTGCGGGCCAGCATGTGACCCGACACCGGGGCCGTCATGATCTGGAGCACGATCGTCAACAGGGCCAGCAGCACGACGTGCCACGTGCGCAGCGTGACCGCCACCCCCGTGAGGATCAGCAACAGCCCGAATACCTGGGGCTTGGTGGCGGCATGCAAGCGGGTCATCACGTCGTGGAACCTCACCACGCCCAGGGCCGCTGCCAGGCAGAACACCGAACCGGCGAGCAGGAACAGGGCCCCGACCACGTCGAGGATCTCGTTAAGCATCGTCCCCCCTCTCCGGGGTGTCGTCGCCCGCCGGGGTGGCGGGGTCGCCCGTGGTGGCCTGCGGACCGGGATCGTTCAGGTAGGCGGCCCGGGCCTCAGCCTCGAGGAAGCTGCGCTCACGGGCGGTCGCACCGGTGATCAGACGTGCCAGCCCGACGGCCGTGGTGAAGCCCACCAGGGACAGCACCAAGATGATGATGAGCGCCACCGAGGTGCGGAACCACACCGCGTGGGCGCAGATCGACGCGATCAGCACCGCGATCAGGACGTCGGAGGCGATCCCGCGATCCAGACCGGTGGGCCCCTTGGCGAGCCGCATGAACGCGAGCAGTGCGGAGATCAGGAGGATCACTGCAGCGATGGCGACGATGACCTGGCTCGGTGTCATGAGTCCCCCTCCTGAGCCGCGTCCGCGGTCGGCGCCTGCGCCTGCTGCATGGCCGCGAGTTCCTCGGCGGTGCCGAAGGCCGCCACGACGCGTCGTTCCAGGGCCCACGTGACGTCGATGGTGTCCTGGCGCTCGGACGGATCAGGCAGGTCGAACACGTGCAGGTACAGCAGGCGCGGCTTGCGCCGGGCATCGACGACGATGGTGCCCGGCACCACCGACGCCAACTCGGCGGTGTTGACCTCGTACAGATCGGCATTGGAATGCAACGGGACCCGCACGATGCCCGGATGCGGCACACTCCGGCCGAACGCGTAACCCATCAACCGCACCGACGACACGGCCAGGTCGCGGACGAGATGAACGACCAGGACGAGGAGGCGCCACGGGTGGATGCGACCCGAGTGATCGACCGGCGGCAGGGGAAACACCAGCATGATGAGCCATCCCAGCAGCAGCCCGCCCACGACGCTGACGATGTTGACCTCGCCGACCAGCACCAGCCAGATGATGGCCAGCATGAGAATCTGACGCGGCTGGAACGGCACCCGACGGCGGGACCTGCGCCGGGTCACGGGCCCCGCATCGGCCTCAGCGCGGGCCTCCTCGCTCATGGCGCCACCTCCCCGAGCACTGCGGTCACGTAGTCGGCGTTCAGCAGGGCACGAGCGGCCAGCGTCGTGTACTCGTACAGCGGGCCGGCGAAGACGGTCAAGGCGACGCTGAGGCCGATCAGGCCAAAGGTGGCGGCCACCATGATCCGTGGCATGGGTCCCTCCGACGGATTGATGGGCAGTTCGTCCTCCTCGTCTGAGACCGCCTTGGTGTAGGCCACCGGGGTGCCCCAGAAGGCCCGGTTCCACACCTTCGCGATCGCGTAGAGGGTGAGCAGGCTCGTGAGGACGCTGGTCCCCACGAGGACGAACGCCAGGGGCGTCCCCACCTGGACGCCGGCGTCCAGCAGGCCGAGTTTGCCGATGAAGCCGGACAGGGGCGGGATGCCCGCCAGGTTCATGCCGGGGATGATGAACAGCACCGCCAGCAGCGGGGAGGTGATCAGAAGCCCCGACAGCCGATCCAGGGAGTTACTGCCCCCGACCCGTTGGATCAGCCCGACGACGAGGAACAGCGTCGCCTGGATGGTGATGTGGTGCGCGGTGTAGAAGATGGCTCCGGCGATCCCTGCTTCGGTAGCGAGCGCGATGCCCATCACCATGTAGCCGATGTGGCTCACCAGCGTGAACGACAGCATGCGTTTGATCTCGGACTGGGCGATGGCCCCCAGGATGCCGACGATCATCGTGGCGGCGGCGACGCACAGCAGCAGTTCGGTCAGGGGGCGGTGCGGGAAGATCAGGGTCTGCGTCCGCAGGATGGCGTAGACGCCCACCTTGGTCAGCAAGCCCGCGAACACGGCCGTCACCGGGGCCGGGGCGGTCGGGTAGGAGTCGGGCAGCCAGGCCGACAGCGGGAACACGGCCGCCTTGATGGCGAACACCACCAGCAACATGAACTGAAGCTGCGCCTGGGTTGCCTCAGGCAGCGTGGGGATCCGCTGTGCGATCTGGGCCAGGTTCACGGTTCCGACGGCTGCGTACACGTTGGCCAGCGCGATCAGGAACAGGCTGGAACTGAGCAGGTTGACCACGACGTAGATGGAGCCCGCCCGGATGCGTGACCTGGTCCCCCCCATGGTCAGCAAGACGTACGACGCGAACAGCAGGATCTCGAATCCCACGAACAGGTTGAACAGGTCCCCGGCCAGGAAGGCGTTCGACACCCCGGCGCACATCAGCAGGAAGGTGGGGTGGAAGATGGAGACGGGAGTCTCCTTCTTGACCTCCTCCTGCTCCTGCCCTGCGGAGTACAGCAGCACCGCCAACGTCACGAGCGCGGCGACGGTGAGCATGAGACCCGAGAGCCGGTCGGCCACCAGCACGATGCCGAAACCGCGCGGCCAGGCGCCCACCCACAGCGTCTGCGGCCCGTGCGCGTTGGCCTGCAGCGCCAGCGTCGCGGCCACCGCCACCACGCCGGTGAGCACGAGGATGGAGACGAGCCGTTGCAGGCGCGGCCGGCGTCCGAGGATGAGGGTGAGGGCAGCGCCGAGCATCGGCAACAAGACGGGAACCGGGAGCAGGTTGTTCATTCGCTCACCCGGTCTTCACCCGTATCGCTGAAGCTGATGTCCTCGAACGAGTCCGACACGTCGTCGCGTTCGGCCAACTCACGGATGCGACGGTCCTCGATGTCGTCGGAGACCTCGTCGTGCCCGTTGAGCTGGAAGCTGCGGTAGGCCACCGTGACGACGAACGCCGAAACAGCCATGGTGATCACGATCGCGGTCAGCACCATCGCCATCGGCAGCGGATCGGCCATCCCCTCGGGCGCGAACAACCCGATCAGCGGCGGATTCCCCGACGAGCCGGAGGCGACCAGGAACAAGATGTTGACGCCGTTGCTCATCACGAGGACCCCCACCAGGATGCGTGTCAGGGAGCGCTCGGTGAGCAGATAGACGCCGGACGCGATCAGGACGCCCGCGACGATGGCCAAGGTGACGTTTCCGGTCATCGGGCACCTCCTGGTCGTCGGGCGGTGGCGGGGAGCGCCGTGGTGGATTCGGGACGTGGCATGGGGGTGCGTTCCTCTTCGGCCTGCTGGTCGATGCCGGCCCCCAGGCTGCGCACCAGGTCGAGCATCATGCCGAGAACGACGAGGTAGACCCCGATGTCGAACACGGTGGAGCTCACGAGGTGCAGGTCGCCGAACAGGTTGACCGCTCCCCAGGGCGTCTCGACCGCGGCGAGCGCAGGGATGGTGACGTGGACGTCGTAGCTTTGGAAGATCCGTCCGCCGAAGGCCCAGGGCAGCATGGAACTGCCGGCCCCGATGAACAGACCCAGGCCCAGCACGCGCCCCGCGTCCACGGGGGCGGCTTCGTCGAGTTCCTTCGCGCCTGCCGCCAGGTAGCGCACCATCAGCGCCAGCCCGGCGACCAGGCCTCCGGCGAATCCGCCGCCGGGGAGGTTGTGTCCGGCGATGAGCAGGTAGATGGACACCAGGATCATCACGCTGAACAGCAGCCGGGTCACGACTTCGAAGATGAGCGAGCGCGCGGCAGGGTGCAGGCTTTGGCTGGCGCGGAGCCAGGCGCCCTTGCCTTGGTTCGTGGCCGTGGCCCGCGTGGGCCGACGGCCGGGGACGCGCGAGCGCAAGAAGATGAGGCTCGCGACGCCGGTGGCAGCGATGACCAGGACGGAGATCTCCCCGAGGGTGTCCCAGGCCCGGGTGTCGACGAGGATCACGTTGACGATGTTCTTGCCGTAGCCGAACTCGTAGGCGGCGGTCTCCAGCCCGGCCGACGCGGGCTCTGCCACGCGCGAGCCGGCGCTCACCAGAATGGACGCCGTGACGGTGACGCCGACGCCGATGGCCAGCAGCATGCGCCACCAGCGCGAGCTGTGCAGCGGTCGGTCGGTGAAGTACTTGGGCAGCGTGCGCATCACCATCAGGAAGACCAGCAGGCTGGCCGTCTCGATCAGCACCTGGGTGAGGGCCAGGTCCGGGGCCCCATGGAGCAGGAACAGCAGGGCGGTGCCGAACCCGGTGACCCCGACCGTCAAGATGGCGCGGATGCGCCCGCGGACCGTGACCAGGCTGATCGCGGCGGCGCAGGTCACGACGGCGACGGCCACCTGGGCGAGGTTGTCGTAGGCCACCGGGACGACCGGCCACACCGGCATCAGGACCAGCGTTCCCCCCACCAGGACGATGAAGACGCTGAGGATCATGCCGATCGACGAGGCCAGCGAGCCGCGCTGGACGCGCGCGGTGACCTCGACGGCCACGGCATCCAGCAGGCGCATGGTGGTGCGGTAGAAGTCGTTGGCGGCTGGCATGTGCGGGAAGGTGCCCTGGACGCGGGCGACCCCATCACGTTGCCAGAACAGCACCGCGCCGCCCGCCAGCGCGAGCGCGGACAGCCCCAGTGGAGCGGTGAACCCGTGCCATAAAGCGAGGGAATGCGGATGCTCACCAGTGTGGACGCTGGTCACGTACGAGCTGAGCACGTCGGTGAGGGGCGCTCCCAGGAAGCCCATGGCGAGGCAGGCGAGGCCAAGGAGGGCCGGCCCGGCGAGGAAGCCTGCGGCGGGGGTGTGCTTGAGTGGCGTCGGCTCGACGCGGCGACGACTCCCGAAGGCTCCCCACCAGAACCGGAGGGAGTACGCGGCGGTCAGCATGGAACCGACCACGACGGCGACGACGAGGAGCACAGCGGCGGCGGGGAGGAACCCGGTTCCGTCTCCGCCGGCACCGGTGAGTCTCACCAGGGCGTCGAGCGCCGCTTCTTTGGCCAGGAAGCCGAACAGCGGCGGCAGGCCGGCCATCGACGCGGCGGCCAGGCCCGCGATCACGGCGACCACCGGCATCCGGGAGGCCAGGCCCGACAGCTTGGTGATGTCACGGGTGCCCGTGGAGTGGTCGATGACGCCGACGCTGAGGAAGAGCGTCGCCTTGAACAGCGCGTGGGCCAGCAGCATCGCCAGGCCTGCCTGCGCCGCAGCCTGGGTGCCGAGGCCGACCAGCAGCATGATGAAGCCGAGCTGGCTCACGGTGCCGTAGGCGAGGAGGAGCTTGAGGTCGTCTTGGCGCAGAGCCCGCCAGCCGCCGAGGATCATGGTGGCCGCACCGAGAATGGCGATGACGGGTCGCCACAGCGGGACGGACGCGAACGCGGGCGCCATGGCGGCCACCAAATAAACGCCCGCCTTCACCATCGTCGCGGCGTGCAGGTAGGCCGAGACGGGAGTCGGCGCCGCCATGGCCCCGGGCAGCCAGAAGTGGAAGGGGGCCAGCGCGGACTTGCTCAGGGCCCCGGCCAGCATCAACAGGGCTGCGGCCGTGGCGGCGAGGCCCTGTGGCGGGGTCGCCAGGATCGCGCTCAGGCTGAAGCTGCCCCCCAGAACGCCGAAGGTGACGATGCCGACCAGCATCGCGAGGCCACCCGTGGTCGTGACGATCAGCGCCGTCGTCGCCGCCGCTCGGTTGGCCCGGCGCGACGAGTCGTGGCCGATCATCAGGTACGAGAAGACGGTGGTCAGCTCCCAGAACACGTAGAGAACGACCAGGTCGTCGGAGGCGACGAGTCCGAGCATCGCCCCGGCGAAGGCAACCAGCAGCCCCAGCGTGCGGGCCGGCGGCCGGGAGAAGTACCAGCGGCAGTACACCAGCACGATCACGCCGATGCCGGTGACCAGCAGACCCAGCAGCCATTGCAGGAGGCCTACACGAAAGGTCAGGGAGACCCCCAGGGCCGGGATCCAGGGCATCGTCTCGACGTAGGCCGCTCCGCTGAGGATCGGGCCGGACTCGGCGAGCAGCAGCACGAAGCCGAGCAGGGGGGACGATTGCCACCGCCAAGAAGGCGTTGCGGCCCAGCCAGCGGGACCACACGGCCGCCATCGCTCCCACCAAGAAGTGAAGAGCGATGAGGCCGATCAGCACGCGGTTGCCCCTTCCCGGGGTCGTGGCTTACAGGGTCACCTCACTCTACCAAGCGCGAGGGGGTTGCCCCGGCGGCGGTCCGTATGCCTGGGCCGCCACCAGGGTGGCGTCGAGTTCGGCGCGCCCGGGCGCACTGCGGACGACGATCCCCTTGCGTCGGGCAAGGATCTCGACGATGACCGCCGCCACCGCGAGCACGCCCACGTTGATCAGAATGCTCGCGTCGCCGGTGCCCTCGGTACGGTTGAACATCCCCGACATGTCCACGAACGGCAACGTGACCTCGGTAAGCATGTTGTTGACGACGTGGATCGCGACCGCCGCCTCCAGACCGCCGGTGCGCCAAGTCAGCCAGCTTCCGACCAACCCGAACACCATGTAGTAGGCGTTCAGCCAAGGGTCGTCGGCGCCGTGCAGGGACATGAACACGAGCACGGTCACGACCGTGGAGAGGACGAAGCCCACCCTCGGGTTCGGTAACCAGGCGGCCACCGAGCGGCCGAGCAGGCCACGCACGAGGTATTCCTCCCCCGCCGCCTGCAACGGGGTCGTGAACAGGATGCCCAGGATCATGGCGAGGGTGTGCGGCCAGATGCCGACCCCTTCCGGCGGGGCGACGAGGATGCCGATGCCGATCAGCAGGATCCATAGCGGGAGGATCGCCGCGATGACGAGGAACAGCCAGCGCCAGCGGACGCCACCGGTCACTGAGCTGAGCCAGCGGGGCGGCTGTTGCACACATGCCCAGGCGGTGAACATCGCCACGGGAATGCAGGCCGCAAGGCTCAGGTTGTTGGCGATGAAGAACCCGGGGCCGACCTCGAGGTTGTCCAGCGACACGGCAAGGAGGCTCGTTCCGTCGATCAGCATCCCGATAGCTCCGAACATCCCGCTGAGCAGCATGAACACCACGCCGGCCAGGAGGATGGCCAGCAGCGACTTCCACCACCGGTACCGGGGCGCACGCCAGAAGGCGAAGTAGTCGCGCTCCTCCAGCGGCAGGGCCGGACGCAGGTAGGCCGGCAGGTGAGCGACCCAGGCCGTCACGTCGGGCGCCGGTACCGGCGGCTGGAACGGGCCGGACGCCGGATCGTCGGGCTGTGCTGAGCCGTACGTCATGCCAGGCCTCCTACGGCAGGTGGGGGAACCAGAGCGCGATCTCACGCGCCGCGGACTCGGCCGAGTCGGACGCGTGGACCAGATTGCGCGACCCGGAGGTGCTCAGATCTCCTCGGATGGTTCCGGGGGCGGCCTTGATGCCATCGGTGGCACCGTTCAGGGTGCGTACGGCGGCGATCGCCGACTCCCCTTCGATCACGGCAGCCAGCAGTGGCCCCGAGGTGATGAAGGCGCGCAGCCCCGGGTAGAACGGCTGGTTGAGATGTTCGGCATAGTGCCGATCGGCCAGTTCGCCGTCGATGGTGCGCAGATCCAGCGCCACCAGGGACAACCCTTTGGCCTCGTATCGAGCGAGGATGCTCCCGACCAGCCCGCGGGCGACGGCGTCCGGCTTGAGCAGGACGAGGGTGCGTTGCGTCATGCCGGTCACCCTAGCGGGAGGCCGGGCCTGCCTCGATCCGGCGTCCCAGGACGATTTCCACGACGAAGAGGGCCGCGAACGCGCCACCCACGACGTACATCCAGGGCGTGAGTAGGCCGAGCGCGATGCACGCCACTTGCGCCACCCAGGCAAGGACCCACCCCAGCGGTCTGCGTAGCGTCGCGGCGGCGAGCAGCGGCAGCAGCGCCGCAGTTCCACCGACCCCGAGGGCCACCCCCACCGGGACACCGCTGACCTGAATCATGCCGGGGATGGCCAGGACGCACACCACCACTTCGAAGATGAGAGTCAACGAGACCGTCTTGGTCATCGGGTTCCCCGCCCGCAGCATCATCACTGTTCCCCCGCCACGTCGTCGTCCCCGCCGCCGTGCGATGAGAACGGGTCGGCGTCCGGCCGCACCAGGAGCGTGCGGGCCTCCCCCGCCAGGATCACCGAGCCCACTACCAGGATGCCGGCCCCCGGCCCAGCGTCGTCGGCGAGTGTGACGGCCAACTCGAGCGCGTCGGGAAGAGCGGCGCGAACCTGGACCCGTTCCTCCCCGAACACGTCGGCGGCGAGGTCCCCCAGCTCGGCGGCCGGAAGCCCTCGGTCGGTGGAGGCGACCTGGGTGCACACGATCGTCGTGACAGTCTCCTCGAGGATGCTCAGCACCCCCTCCACATCCTTGTCTCGCATCATGCCGACCACGGCGACGAGCGGTTGGAAATCGAAGGCCTCATCGAGTCCCGCCATCGTCGCGCGCACGCCGTGCACGTTGTGGGCGGTGTCCAGCACCAGGGTGGGCACGGAGCGGACCACCTCCAGACGGGCGGGCAGACGCACTGCGTCGAGCCCCTCAGCCAGGACGTCGGGCGGGATGGCCGTGCCACCCAGGAACGCCTCCACCGCCGCCACCGCGAGCGCCGCGTTGTGGGCCATATGCTCGCCGAAGGCCGGTAGCAGCACCTCGTCGGTGGGCCCGGACGCTGTCTCGAGACGCAGCACCTGCCCGCCGACGGCCGGCACCCGGCCGATCAGCCCGAACTCGACTCCCTCGCGGACCATCCGCGCGCCGACGTCGCGGCACCGGTCGGCGAGGACGTGGGCGGCGTCAGGGCGCTGCTCGGCCATGACCGCGACCGCCCCCTCCTTGATGATCCCGGACTTCTCCGCCGCGATCTCCGCCACCGTGTCACCCAGCAGGTGCGTGTGGTCCAGGTCGACGGGGGCTACCACGGCCACCTGCGCGTCGGCGACGTTCGTGGCGTCCCAGGTGCCCCCCAGGCCGACCTCGACCACCGCGACGTCGACGGGCGCCTGGGCGAATGCCTCATAGGCCAGCCCGACCATGACCTCGAAGAAGGTCATGGGGACGCCGTCGAGGCGTTGTTCGTCCACGAGCGCCACCAGGGGTGCAACGTCGGCGACCAGCGAGTCGAACGCGTCGAAGGCGATCGGCTCGCCGTCGATGCTGATCCGTTCGGTGACGTCGCTCAGATGCGGTGAGCTGATCCGCCCGACGCGCAAGCCCAGGGCCAGCAGCAGCGATTCGATCATGATGGCGGTGCTGCCCTTGCCGTTGGTCCCGGTGATCTGGATCACGGGGTAGGCGCGCTGCGGGTCGCCCAGCAACTCCGTCAGGGCTGCGATGCGGGACAGACTGGGCGCGACGCGGTGTTCGGGCCAGCGGGCCTGGAGCGAAGCGACGATCTCGGCATGCGTGGTCATGATCGCCCCAGCCTAGCCGTGGCGGCCTCCGGCGCACACGGGAGCGCAATTGAAGACTTGAACGCCTTGTATTCTGTCCGCATGACCGCTGCGCAACCCCCGGTTCGTCACGCCTGGGCAGGTCGTCCCTGGACGGCGTGGGTGGGGTTGGCCGCCCGCCTGATCCTGGGCGGCGTCATCTTCGTCGCCGGAGCGTTGAAGGTGGGTGCGATCGGCGAGTCGATCCTCGCGGTCCGTGCCTTCCGGATCCTGCCCTATGAACTGACCAGCGTGGTGGGCACGATCCTGCCCTTCGCCGAGATCCTGCTGGGGCTGTTGATCATGGCCGGTGTGTTCACCCGGCTGACCGGCATCCTCGGCGCCCTCCTCATGCTCGCCTTCACCATCGCCATCATCAGCGCCTGGTCGCGGGGGCTGACCCTCGACTGTGGCTGCTTCGGCGGCGGTGGCGTGATCTCACAGGAGGAGGCGTTCGCGGCCTACCCGTGGGACATCGCTCGCGACATCGGCTTGATGGCCTGCGGCGTGTGGCTCGCGATCTTCCCCCGGACGGCCTTCTCCGTCGATAACTGGATTTTCGGCGTCTCCCACGCCGACGCGTCCGATGAGGACGCATCGCTCGACCCCGTGTCCCTCGGTACCAAGGAGTCCTAGATGTCCAGCAACGCCACGAATCGCCGCGAGCAGTTGCGGCGGCAGCAAGCCGCGGCCGCCAAGCAGCAGCGCACCACGCGGATCATCGGCGTGATCGCGGGCGTCCTCGCCCTGGTCCTGATCGGCGTGTTCGCCTACGTCATCGTGACCTCGCAGCAGAACAAGGCGGAGTCCACCCCCACCAACACGGCGCTCGCCGCGCAAATCGTGCCCCCGAACGCGAACGCCGACAGCAACGCCTTGGTGGTGGCCCAGGGCGCCGCGGGGACTCCCACGGTGACGCTGTACCTCGACTACCAGTGCCCCAACTGCCGCATCTTCGAGAACAACTTCGGGCAGATGCTCGACCAGGAGGCCCAGGCGGGCACCTGGACGCTGCAGAACAAGACCATGACGTTCATGGACTCCAACCTGAACAACACCGCGTCGACCCGCGCCGCCCTCGCCGCCTCCTGCGCCGCGACCGTGGATCACTACGCCGAGTACCACCTGGAGATCTACAACAACCAGGAGACCCAGGAGGTCCGCGGCTCGGTCGGGTACAGCGACGAGCTCCTGCGCGTGACGATTCCGACGAAGCTCGGCTTCACCAGCGACCAGCTCACCACCTTCCAGGCCTGCTACGACGGTCGCGCCACCCAGGACTTCGTCACCACGGTCGACAAGGGCGCCTACACCGACGGGGTGACCGGCACCCCGACGCTGCGGGTCAACGGCAAGGACGTCAACTACAGCAATGTGACCTCGGTCGCCGGGCTCAAGGAACTGATCCTGGCCTCGGTCTGATCCCCAGCCTGCACGACGGCCGCCGCAGCGATCCGCTGCGGCGGCCGCGGCATGTCTGGCCACCGCCCGCTGCCCTCCCGGCATCCTCGGACGCGAAGTGACGGGGTCCCCGCCCGCGGCCTAATATCGGGCCCATGTGCTCGACACCTTCTGCTGACCTGCCCGCAACGACCACCACCGCGTGGTCCGTACCGGAGCGGCCCGCGTTGGAGGGCCTGGAGGGACGCTGGGCAGGCACGTGGCGCGACGCCGGCACCTACACGTTCCGGCGGCCCGAGCGCCGCGATCAGGTGTTCAGCATCGACACCCCGCCGCCCACCGTGTCCGGATCCCTGCACGTGGGGCACGTGTTCAGCTACACCCACACCGATCTGATCGCGCGCTATCAGCGGATGCAGGGCAAGCAGGTCTTCTACCCGATGGGGTGGGACGACAACGGGCTGCCCACCGAGCGCCGCGTGCAGAACTACTACGGCGTCCGGTGCGACCCGGCGATGCCCTACGACCCCGATTTCACCCCGCCCGCCAAGCCGGACCCCAAGCGCCAGGTGGCCATCAGCCGTCGCAACTTCATCGAGCTGTGCCAGGAACTCACCCAGGTCGACGAGCAGGTCTTCGAGGACCTGTGGCGGCGTCTGGGCCTGTCGGTCGACTGGAGCGCGCTCTACACGACGATCTCCGATGAGGCTCAGCGGGTCGCACAGCTGGCGTTCCTGCGCAACCTCGAGCGCGGCGAGGCGTACATGTCCGAGGCCCCCACGATGTGGGACGTGACCTTCCAGACCGCCGTCGCGCAGGCCGAGCTGGAGGCCCGCGAGTACCCGGGCAACTACTACCGCGTCGCCTTCCACAGCACCGACGGCCCGGTCTTCATCGAGACCACCCGGCCTGAATTGCTGCCGAGCGTCTGCGCGCTGATCGCGCACCCCGACGACGAGCGGTATGCGCACCTGTTCGGCACCACCGTCACCTCGCCGGTGTTCGGCGTCGAGATCCCGGTGCTGGCCCACCCGGCCGCCGAGAAGGACAAGGGTGCCGGGATCGCGATGTGCTGCACGTTCGGTGATCTGACCGACGTCGTGTGGTGGCGCGAGTTGCGCCTGCCCACCCGCGTGGTGCTGCAGCGCAACGGCCGGCTACAGGCTGATGCCCCGGCGTGGCTGGTGAATCCCGAGCCGTACGCGGAACTGGCCAACAAGACCACCTTCAGTGCCCGCGAGGCGATGGTGAGCCTGCTGCGTGCCTCCGGGGACCTGGACGGCGACCCGCGCCCCACTCAGCGGATGGCGAACTTCTACGAGAAGGGCGACAAGCCTCTCGAGATCGTCTCCACGCGGCAGTGGTACCTCAGCAACGGCGGTCGCGACGCCGGCCTGCGCACCACGCTGCTGGCCCGCGGCGACGAGCTCGAGTGGGTGCCCGACTACATGCGGCACCGCTACACCAACTGGGTCGACGGCCTCAACGGCGACTGGTTGATCAGCCGACAGCGGTTCTTCGGCGTCCCGTTCCCGGTCTGGTACCCCCTGGATGCCGAAGGCCAGCCGGATCACGCCCATCCGATCGTCGCGGACGCCTCGGCCCTGCCGGTGGACCCTGCCTCGCAGGCCGCCCCGGGGTTCGAGGAGTCTCAGCGCGGCGTCCCGGGCGGCTTCGTGGGCGATCCCGACGTGATGGACACCTGGGCGACGTCCTCCCTCACCCCGCAGTTGGCGTGCGGCTGGGAGCGCGACGCGGCCCTGTGGAACCTGACCTTCCCCATGGATCTGGCTCCCCAGGCGCACGACATCATCCGCACCTGGCTGTTCAGCCGGGTGGTGCGCGCCCAGTTGGAGAACCACTCCCTGCCATGGCGACGCGCCGCGATCTCCGGGTTCGTGGTGGATCCCGATCGCAAGAAGATGTCCAAGTCCAAGGGCAACGTGGTCGTTCCGACGGAGATCCTCGACAAGTTCGGGGCGGACGCGGTGCGTTGGCGGGCCGCGATGGCGCGTCCGGGCCTGGACTCCCCCTTCGACGAGACGCAGATGAAGGTCGGACGCCGCCTGGCGATGAAGATCCTCAACGCGTCGAAGTTCGTGCTCTCGATCGCGGCCGAAAGCAGTGAGGCTCCGCAGACGACGCAGATCGATCAGCCCGTCGATCTGGCGATGCTGGCGGGACTCGCGCAGATCGTCGACCGGGCGACCGCAGCCTTCGATTCCTTCGACTACACCTCTGCGCTGGAGGCCGCCGAGAAGTTCTTCTGGACGTTCTGCGACGACTACCTCGAACTGGTCAAGGAGCGGGCCTACGGAGCACAAGGCGACGCTGCGGCCGCCTCGGCGCGGGCGGCCCTGGCCCTTGCCCTGGATGTCCAGTTGCGGTTGTTCGCACCGTTCATGCCGTTCGTCACCGAGGAGGTGTGGTCGTGGTGGCGCGCCGGTTCGGTGCATCACGCCGCCTGGCCGCTGCCGTCCGAGCTGCCCCTCGGCGGCGATCCGGCGCTGCTGGAGGACGTCTCCGCGGTGCTGATTGGCCTGCGCGGCGCCAAGTCCGCCGCCAAGGTGTCGATGAAGACCCCGTTGGCCTCGGTCGCTGTGGAGGGTCCCGTCGATCAGATCGACCGGCTGCGCGCCGTGGAGGACGACCTCCGCGCCGTGGGCCGGATCGCCTCGGCACCCGACTGGGTCCCTGGTGGGGTTCAGCTGACGGTTCAGGCCGTCGTCACGTCATCTCAGGAGAATGCATGATCACTGTCCGCACGGCCGGCCTCGCCCTGGCCGCCGCCCTCCTTCTCAGCGGTTGCTCCGCTAACGACGCCCTCCAACGCGTCGAGCAGGTCAAGCAGGAGGCGGGCAAGGCGATGCTGCCCACCATCGCCTTGGGCGAGTGCACCAACTTGGAGATTCCTGAGACCGAGTCGGGCAGCCAGGTGAGCTCGATCCCGAAGACGGACTGCGCTCAGCCGCACGGCTGGGAGGCCTATGCCGAGAAGGAGTATCCGCTCGATGCCAGCTATCCGGGCGAGACGGCCGTCCAGGATGAGGCGGGTGACTTCTGCTCGGGCGAGTTCGAGACGTTCCTCGGCGTGGACTACGACTCCTCCGAGATGGAGTTGCAGTACCTGTATCCGACGCAGGACACGTGGACGTCGCTGAACGATCGCACCCTCACCTGCCTGGTGGGCTCCTCGAGCAACGACGTCGTCGGCTCGTTGAAGGGCACGCAGCGCTAGGCGCGGCAGCTGACGAGCGAACCCGCCTCGATCCTGTGGATCGGGCGGGTTCGTTCGTGTCGGCGACGCCTGCTGTCGGTCAGGCCGATCGGGATCGGCGCGTGCTGCGGGGTGCCCGCGGCAGAATCCGGGGCTCGGCCCCCTGGCGTACCGTCTCCGCGGTGACCACCACCTGCCCGATGGTGTCGTCGGAGGGCACGTGGTACATCACGTTGAGCAGGATCTCCTCCAGGATGGACCGCAGCCCCCGGGCTCCGATCCCCCGCTCCAGCGCCAGTTCCGCGATCGCGGTGATCGCGTCGTCGGTGAAGTCCAGGTCGACGCCGTCCAGCTCGAACAGTTTGCGGAACTGCTTGGTGAGCGCGTTGCGCGGCTGGACGAGGATCCGCACCATGGCGTTCAGGTCGAGCGGCTTGACCGTGGAGATCATGGGCAGGCGCCCGATGAACTCGGGGATCAGCCCGAACAGGTGCAGATCCTCGGGGCGGACCTCCTCGAACGGGTTGCGGTCGTTGGCCCGCCGCAGACCCATGTCGTTGTTGAAGCCCAGCGGACGTTTCCCGACCCGGGAGTTGATGATGTCCTCCAGACCGGCGAACGCCCCGCCCACGATGAACAGGATGTTCGTCGTGTCGATCTGGATGAACTCCTGGTGCGGGTGCTTGCGTCCGCCCTGGGGCGGCACCGACGCGGTCGTGCCCTCCAGGATCTTCAGCAGCGCCTGCTGGACGCCCTCACCGGACACGTCGCGGGTGATCGACGGGTTCTCCGACTTGCGGGCCACCTTGTCGATCTCGTCGATGTAGATGATGCCCGTCTCGGCCTTCTTCACGTCGAAGTCGGCGGCCTGCAGCAGCTTGAGGAGGATGTTCTCGACGTCCTCACCGACGTACCCGGCCTCGGTGAGGGCGGTGGCGTCGGCCATCGCGAAGGGCACGTTCAGCATCCGCGCCATCGTCTGGGCCAGGTACGTCTTGCCGCAGCCGGTGGGCCCGATCAGCAAGATGTTGGACTTGCCCAGCTCGACCAGTTCGTCCTCGGCCGCCCGGCGGGGGCTGTTGGCCTGCGCCTGCACCCGCTTGTAATGGTTGTAGACCGCGACCGCGAGGGCCTTCTTGGCGGTCTCCTGTCCGATGACGTACTGGTCGAGGTGGGAGACGATGTCACGAGGCTTGGGAAGGTCCTCCAAGAGGCCGACATCGGTCCCCTCAGAGAACTCCTCCTCGATGATCTCGTTGCACAGCTCGATGCACTCGTCGCAGATGTAGACACCCGGACCAGCGATGAGCTTCTTCACCTGCTTTTGGCTCTTTCCGCAGAACGAGCACTTGAGCAGGTCGGAGGTCTCACCGATGCGAGCCATGCCACTCCCCTTCTGTGATCACCGACGTTGAAACCTCAGGCGACGTCTTTGAGCGAGGTGAAGATCTCGTCGATGATGCCGTACTCCTTGGCCTCTTCGGCGGTCAGGAACTTGTCGCGCTCGATGTCGCGGCTGATCCGCTCCACGTCCTGGCCGGTGTCCTTGGCCAGCATGTGCTCCATCAGCGACCGGATCCGCAGGATCTC
>RRZT011890581.1_pt1 | contig 21833 bp, 13 predicted proteins | sample 2165551 | NCBI WGS metagenome assembly RRZT01 (sample SAMN10456910, study PRJNA506462) | wastewater metagenome | biome: wastewater; feature: sludge; material: wastewater sludge; isolation source: wastewater sludge with Escherichia coli K12::gfp cells carrying plasmid... | place: USA: Moscow, Idaho... | reverse complement strand
AGGTGCGCCGTCTGGCGGACGTCCTCGACGTAGCGGTCGGTCTGCTCGCGCAGCTCGGTCGTCTCGGCCTCGGTCTTCGCCTGCAGGTCGGCGGCGTCGCGCTCGGTCGTGATGCGCAGCTCGGTCGTCTCGCGCTCGGTCGTCGCGCGCAGCGTCGCGATCTCACGCTCGGCGGTGGCGCGACGCTCGGCGACCTCGGTCTGCGAGACGCCCTGGATCCGGGCGGCCTCGCGCTCGGCCGAGCCGACCATCTCCTCGGCGCGCCGCTGGGCGCTCGTGATCGTGCTCTCGGCCTCGGTCTGGGCAGCTGCGCGCATCTCGTCCGCCTCACGACGCGCGGTCGCGAGCAGCTCGGCGACCTCGTTCTCGGCACGGCCGCGGATCTGTCCCGCGGCGAGCTTGGCCCGGGCGAGGGCGTCGGACGCCTGCGCGTTGGCCTGAGCGAGGACGTCCGACGACTGCTCCTCCGCGGATCGCATGAGCTGCTCGATCCGGGTGCCGAGACCTGAGTACGTGGGCCGCTCGGCCTCACGGAGCTGACGCTGCGCCTCGGAGAGCTCGCCGCTGATCTGCAGGGTGCGCTCGTCGAGCTGCGCGACCTGGGCGCGGGCACCCTCGAGCTGCTTCTGGAGGCGTGAGACCTCACCGTCGACCTGGGTGCGGTCGTAGCCACGCATGACGACGGGGAACAGGGGACGATCTTCAGTCACGAGAGAACCTCGGCAGTCGTGGGGGCGGCCGGAACCGTCCCCGTGAGCGATGCACCACGTCAGCGGTGGGTGCACAGGCGGCGTGCACCGACCCAGCCTATCGGGTGAGGGTGCGCGCGGTCCTGCGCGACCAGGTGTCGCGACTGTCCTGGGCGGTGCCCGACTCGTGCAGATTCGGTGCGTGCCCGGGCGGCGGGCGTCCGCCTTTGGCCGCGCGGCCACCGGCCGCCGTAGGGTAGAACGTCCGACGTGAAGGGAATGACGGTGCTGCAACGTGTGATGGCCGTGGTGCTCGCGGTCCTGGGAGCTGCCTCCCTGGGGCTGGCGGTCGCCTCGGCGACCTTCTGGCGGCCCGACGACGTCGTCACGGCGTCGCTCGCTCCGTCGGGTGCCGTGACGATGCTCGTCGCCGAGCCCGGCGTCCTCGGGCTCGTCGGCGACGAGGTGACCGTGACGGCCGCGCGCGCCGACGGCGGACCCGTCGCGATCGTCGTCGGCCGCGACGCCGACGTCCGCGGATGGGTCGGCGCCGACGCGCACGTGCAGGTGACCGGTCTCGCGTCCTGGACCGAGCTGGCGTCGACGGCGGTCGCCGGCGAGACGACACCCGTGCCTGAGCCTGGCGGCGACGAGACGGCCGAGGCTGAGGGGGACGCCGAGAAGCCGTTCGTCGGAGCCTCCGGGATCGTCGGACCCGACCCCCTCGGCTCGGACATGTGGCTCGCCGAGTCGGGCGGCTCCGGGACTGCCACGCTCACCCTGGACCAGGAGCTCGGGCGCGAGATGCTGCTCGTCGCCGGGACGGGCGACGGTGCCGTCGCGCCGACGGTCACGCTCAGCTGGCCGCGCACCGTGTCCACCCCGGCTCTCCTGCCGGGCATCATCCTCGGCGTCGTGCTGCTCGTCGCGGCGGCGGTCGTGGTCTTCCTGCCACGTCTGCCCGCGCTCGCGCTCAGGCTCGTCGAGGCGCGCAACGCCCGGCGCGGTGCCCCCGCACCTGTGCAGGTCGCGCCGGACGCCCCCCACGGAGGACCGATCGTCGCCCCGACCTCACGGTTCGCCACGTCGACCACTGCCCGTGACGACGCCGCTCCGGCCGCGGTCACGTCAGGCGCGTACCAGACGGGCGCGCAGCCGCAGCCCTCGCAGACCGGTGATTCCGCTGCGGCCGCGCAGGAGACGCAGGGCGCACCCGGCGAGCCCGGCGGACGCCCTCTGACGCGCCGAGAGCTGCGCGAGCGTGCCGAGCGCGAGGCCGCTGAGGCCGCCCGGGACCGCGGGCGCAAGCGGCCGCGGACGGGGATGCTGCCGCAGGTCCGTTCCCGGACGGAGTCGGCTGCCGAGACCGCCGCGTCTGCTGCGCCCGGTCAGGCCGCGGCAGGCACCGCGACATCTGGCCCGGCGACGCCGGGTCAGTCCGGCGCCCGTCCGGCGGCGGCCGGCCAGGGGGCGCCTGGCGGCGGGGCAGCACCGTCCCAGCGCCCCGGCGACAACAACCCGAGCGCCCGCGCTGACGCCTGGCGCGCTGCGTGGGGCTTCCAGGCTGACGGTCCAGCCGCAGCAGCACCAGGCCAGGCGACCGAACCTGGTCCCGGTACCGCGCCCGCAGAGGCTCCGCGCCCCACGCACGCACCCGGGGCCGGCCCCGCGTGGAGCGCGGCGACCCCGGGCGCTGCGACGTCGACGCCGCGGCCCCCCACCCCGCAGCCGCACCAGCAGCTCCGACCAGGCACTGCCCCCACGTCGCCCTACGGGACAGGGGCACCCGCCAACCCCTACCTGGCTACCCCGGCGACCGCGACGCCCACGTGGACACCCGACGACAAGCAGGGCGCTGCCCGCACCGAGGAGGACGCATGACCCGCCGGACCGGTCGCACGGCCGCAGCGCTCGGCGTCGTCGTAGCGCTCACAGCGTTGAGCGCCTGCGCGCCCGAGATCCCGACGCCCCAGCCACCCGCCGCACCCGCAGCGCCCGGACCCGTCCTCGACGCCGAGCAGGAGACGACGATCCTCGCCGCGATCGGGCAGACCCTCGCCCAGACGCAGGAGGCACGCTCGGCCGACGGGCTCGAGGCACGCCTCTCGGGCCCGGCGCTCGCGATCCGGGAGAGCGAGCTCAAGGTCGCCGACCGCCTCGGCTCCGACGAGTACCTGACCGCCCTGCCGACCGAGGTCGTCTCGACGACGACGCCTGTCGATACGGGCTGGCCCCGGACGGTCGTCGCGATCTCGGAGCAGCCCGAGCTGCAGACCGAGCGTCTGCTCGTGCTGGAGCAGGAGGACGCCCGGTCGAACTACCGGCTCTGGGGGTGGGTGCGCCTCTTCCCGAAGGTCGTCCTGCCCGCGTTCGCGTCGCTCGAGGTCGGCTCCCAGTCCGTCGCCCCGGACGCGGAGGGCCTGGTCGTCACGCCGCAGACGGCGATCGACCGATATGCCGACGTCCTCACCAAGAAGTCGAAGTCCGAGCACGCTGACGCCTTCGTGGCGGACCCGTTCCGCGAGCAGATCGCCCAGATCGCCAAGCTGCAGAACAAGGCGCTCAAGGCGGCCGACGGCAAGCAGACCATGACGTTCACCCCCGTGCCGGGCGCGGTCGAGTCTGTGAGCACGGCCGACGGCGGTGCCGTCGTCGTCGGAGAGCTCAAGACCCTCGAGGTTCGCACCGCCGAGAAGGGCGCCGTGCTGTCCCCGGGGACGGCGATCGAGAAGGCGCTCGCGAAGAAGCTCAAGGTCAAGAACGAGATGACCATCAGCTACACGACGGTCGTCGCCCTCTACGTCCCGCCTGCCGCCGCCGGCGGACAGGTCTCGGTCCTCGGGGTCGAGCACGTCGCGACCGCGGCGGGCATCCCCGACTGACCCCTTCCGGCCCTCGCGGGCCGGACCCACGCGAACAGGAAGGTCTCATGAGTCAGCAAGCGCCAGACCCTCGGCTCGACGTCCGCGGAGCGGTCGACCTCTCGTCCTTCGGGCGCCCCGTCGCTCCGCCCCCGGGCGAGCCCGGCGGCGCTCCCGCCGCAGGCGGCTTCGTCGTCGACACGACCGAGGCGACGTTCCAGCAGGTCATCGAGCAGTCGATGCAGGTCCCCGTCGTCGTGCTCCTGTGGGTCGCGACCGACGAGGCGAACGCGCGGCTCGCGACGACCCTCGGGCGCCTCGTCGACAGCTACGAGGGGGCGATGCTCCTCGCTCGAGTCGACGTCCAGGCATACCCGCAGATCGCTCAGGCGTTCCAGGTCCAGGGAGTCCCGACCGCCGTCGCGGTCCTCGCCGGTCAGCCCGTCCCGCTCTTCCAGGGCGCCGCTGACGAGGACCAGGTGCGCGACGTCCTCGACCAGGTGCTCGCCGCGGCCGAGGCCAACGGCATCACGGGCCGGCTCACGGCAGCGCCCGGCGCTGCGGCCGCCGAGGACGCGTCCGAGCCCGCGCCGGAGCCTGAGCTCCCGCCCCTGCACCAGAAGGCCTACGACGCGATCGCCGCGAACGACCTCGAGACGGCGATCGCGGCGTACGAGCAGGCGCTCAAGGAGAACCCCAAGGACACCGACGCGGCCGCGGGCCTCGCCAACGTCCAGCTGCTCGAGCGCACGTCGCGCATGACGCTCGAGGACGTGCGCCGTGCCGCAGCCGACGCACCCGACGACGTGCAGGCGCAGCTCGACGTCGCCGACCTCGACCTCGCCGGCGGCAAGGTCGAGGACGCGCTCGGGCGTCTCATCGAGCTCGTCGCTCGCCTCACCGGCGACGACCGCGAGCGGCTGCGCGTTCGGCTCGTCGACTACTTCACGATCCTCGGCAACGAGGACCCGCGCGTGGGGCCCGCGCGCCGTGCGCTGGCGAACGCGCTCTACTGAGTGAACTCGCTCCACTGAGCGGCGCAGCCGTGAGCGCAGCCGAAGGCCGGGCCCCCACGGGGACCCGGCCTTCGCAGCGCTGGCTGTTCCTGCGGTCAGTCCTCGTGGACGAGGACGAGCGCCGCGAGCGGCGGCACGCGCAGCGTCGCGGAGAACGGGCGGCCGTGGTGACCGACCGGCTCGGCGCGGACCGCCCCGAGGTTGCCGACCCCGGATCCGCCGTACAGCTCGGCGTCCGTGTTGAGGGCCTCGCGCCACACGCCGCCCTCGGGCAGCGGAAGACGCCAGCTCTCGTGGGTAGCGTCGGCGAAGTTGACAACGATCGCGACCTTCGAGCCGTCGGTGCCGCGCCGGAGGTACGCGATGACGTTGTGGTCGGCGTCGTCGGAGTCGAGCCACTCGAAGCCTGCAGGCGTGTGGTCCTGGGACCACAGCGCGGGCTGCGCCCGGTAGAGAGAGTTGAGGTCCTTGACCAGCCGGTGCACTCCTTGGTGCGGCGCGTGGTCGAGGAGGTACCAGTCGAGGCTGCGACCCTCGCTCCATTCGGTGCCTTGCCCGATCTCGCCACCCATGAACAGGAGCTGCTTGCCGGGGTGGGACCACTGGTAGGCGAGGAGGGAGCGCAGGCCAGCGAGCTGTTGCCAGTCCCCGCCCGGCATCTTGCGCAGGAGGGATCCCTTGCCGTGCACGACCTCGTCGTGGCTCAGCGGTAGCGTGAACTGCTCGGAGAACGCGTAGACGAGCGAGAACGTGATCTCGGAGTGGTGGTAGCGGCGGTTGATCGGGTCCTGCGCGAGGTAGCGCAGGGTGTCGTTCATCCAGCCCATGTTCCACTTGAGCCCGAAGCCCAGGCCCCCCGCGTCGGTCGGCGTGGTGACGCCGGGCCACGCGGTCGACTCCTCGGCGATCATGATGACGCCGGGGCTGCGACGGTACGCGGTCGCGTTGGCCTCCTGGAGGAATGCGATCGCCTCGAGGTTCTCGCGGCCGCCGTTGCGGTTGGGCCGCCACTGGCCTGCCTCGCGCGAGTAGTCCAGATAGAGCATCGACGCGACGGCGTCGACGCGCAGGCCGTCGACGTGGAACTCCTCGAGCCAGTACGTCGCGTTGGCGACGAGGAAGTTGCGCACCTCGGGACGGCCGAAGTTGAACACGTACGTGCCCCAGTCGGGCTGCTCGCCGCGCAGCGGGTCCGGGTCTTCGTAGAGTGCGGTGCCGTCGAAGCGGCCGAGCGCCCACTCGTCCTTGGGGAAGTGCGCGGGGACCCAGTCGAGGATGACGCCGACGCCTGCGGCGTGCAGTGTGTCGATCAGGTAGCGCAGGTCGTCGGGGCTGCCGAAGCGTGACGTCGGCGCGTAGTACGACGTGACCTGGTAGCCCCACGACGGTCCGTAGGGGTGCTCGGCGACCGGCATGAGCTCGACGTGCGTGAAGCCGAGGTCGACGACGTACTGCGTCAGCTGCTCGGCGAGGTCGCGGTAGCTCAGGCCCTGCCGCCACGAGCCGAGGTGGACCTCGTACACGCTCATCGGGGCGTTGTGCACGTCCGACCGGGAGCGCTGTTCCATCCACGGGCCGTCCTGCCAGCCGTAGGTGCTCTCGACGACGACGGACGCCGTCGCGGGGGGCACCTCCGTGCCCTTGGCGAGCGGGTCGGCCTTCTGCCGCCAGGAGCCGTCCTGCGTGAGGATCTCGTACTTGTAACGGGTGCCGCCGCGCACGCCGGGCACGAACAGCTCCCAGACGCCGGACTCGCCGAGCGAGCGCATCGAGTGCGACGAGCCCTGCCAGTGGTTCATGTCCCCGACGAGCCGGACGGCACGGGCGTTAGGTGCCCACACGGCGAACGCCGTGCCGGTGACCTCGCCGAGCGTGCTCGGGTACGTGTGGACGTTCGCGCCGAGGACGCGCCACAGCTCTTCGTGGCGGCCCTCGCGGATCAGGTGCCGGTCCATCTCGCCGACCGTCGGCCAGAACCGGTACGGGTCGTCAGTATCGGTCGTCTCGTCGCCGTACCGTACGCGCAGCCGGTACTCGGGGATCGTGTCGCCGGGGACGACGACGACCCAGATGCCGTCCTGCTCGTGCTCGGCGGGGTGCTCGCCGTCGGACGTGAGCACCACGACCTCGTCGGCGAGCGGGCGGAGCACTCGGACCGTGACACCGCCGTCGTGCGGGTGCGGGCCGAGGATGCCGTGCGGGTCGTGGTGTCGCCCGCCAGCGACGGCAGCGAGCAGGCTCGGGTCGACCGGGATCGGGAGAGGCGCGGCTGTCATCTTCCTACCATTCCACGACTCAGGCGCTCTCGCTGGGTACGAAGGTCCGGCGCGCCGGGCGTCGTCGCTGCTCAACGGTCCGCACGCCGGTCCCTGCGCGCGTCGGCACGGCCCGGACCGGGCCGGACCACGTCAGACATTGTCGTCGCCGGGGTCCGGGCCGGCCGCCGCGGCGAGCAGACGGTCGACCCCCGCGATCGGGATCGCGACCCAGTCGGGGCGGTTGTTCGCCTCGTACACGACCTCGTAGAGCGCCTTGTCGAGCTCGAGGGCATCCCGCAGGGCCGCCTCGAGGCCCGGCACGCTCGGCGCGAGCGCCGCGCCCTCTGCCTGACCGGCGGCGTAGCCGTCGAGGAACGCCGCACGGCACGCGACGACCCAGGTCGGGTCCGGGCACTCGCCGACCGCGGCCGCGTAGTCGAAGGACCGCAGCATGCCGGCGACGTCGCGCACCGGCAGGTCAGGCCGACGACGTTCCTCGAGCGGGCGCATCGGCTCACCTTCAAAGTCGATGACGCGCCAACCGGTGGGGGAGTAGAGCACCTGGCCGAGGTGCAGGTCGCCATGGATCTGCTGGAGGCTCAGCAGCAGGTCGGCAGGCACGTCCGTCCCGAGCTTGTTCAGGAGCGCCTCGATCGCGGGAAGGCGCGTCGACAGGACGGGCGCCTGCGCGGCCGAGCCGCGCGCCCGGTGGCGCAGCTCGGAGCGGAGCCACTCGATGCCGACCGTCTGGCCCGACGTCGGGATCGCCCGGGCGAGGGCGTCATGCATCTCGGCGATCGTGCGGCCCAGCTCGAACGCCTCGGTCTCGAAGCTGCGGGCCTCCGCCGCGTACGCGCACGCGAGCTCGAAGCCGTCTGCGGCGTCTGCCACGAGCTCGGAGAGCACGCCGAGGTCGAGCAGGCCCGTGCGCTCCTCGGGCCACGAGAGCTCGAGCCACGCGAGCGGGGCGGGCACACCCGTCCAGCCAGCCTGGACGAGTGCTCGCGGCACGTCGACGTCCGGGTTAGCGCCGCGCACGACGGCCCGGAACACCTTGAGGATCGCGCCGCCGCCCGCGCGAGGGAACAGGATCGACGTGTTCGACTGCTCGCCCGTGACCAGGCGTGCGTTGCCGAGGTCCACGTCCGCAGGACCCGCGTCCTGCTCGCCCCACTGCGCGAGCGCGAGCCAGGACCGCCAGAGCTCTTCCTCGCCGACGGCGTCGACGAGCCACTCGCCATCGACCTCCCCGATGACACCGGGGGGCAGCGGTGCGCCGACCTCGACGGGGGGGAGCACCGCCGGACGGCGCACGACCGGCACCTGGACGATCGTGCGCGTGTCCGGCTCGCCGTCGCCCACGAGGAACAGGTGGATCACCGGGGCGGAGCCGTCGGTGAAGCGCACGCTGATCCACGGGTCGATCGCCGGCGCCCCGCTCTTCACGGGGAACCACCGGCGGGTCGGCATCCAGGCGCGCAGGGCCGCGAGCTCCGCCTCCGTGGGGACGGGGGCGGGCTCGAAAGGGCCGAGCTGCTGGGTCAGGTCCGCTGCGGGTCGGGACATCGGCGTCACTCCTGGGCTGGTGGCGGGCGGGCGCTTGCGGGTTACGCGGGCTGCGCGTCGGCTGCGGCCGGGGCGGGCTCGGCTGCGGGCTCCGCCGGCGGGGTGAGCACCGACCAGAAGAAGTCGCGTGAGCCGAGCGTGAACGTGACCGCGCCGTCCGCGTCGATCTCGCCGAGCACAGCGCCGCCGAACACGTCGACCGCCTGCGCACCGTCCCAGCCGGGGATCTTCAGCTGCGCCCGCCGCGCGGTCGCGGCGAGGTTGGCGACGCACAGGAGCGTCTCCTCCTCCGTGACGCGCAGGAACGCGAGGACGGCATCGTTGTCGCACTTCACGGGCACGAAGTCGCCCGTGCCGAACGCACGGTGGCGGCGGCGCACCGAGAGCATGCCGTGCACCCAGTGCAGGAGCGACGACGGCTGGGCGAGCTGTGACTCGACGTTCGTGCCTTCGTACGAGTGCACGAGGGACTGCACGAGCGGGAGGTAGAGCTTGCCGGGGTCCGCCGTCGAGAAGCCTGCGTTGCGGTCGGGGGTCCACTGCATCGGCGTGCGGACCGCGTCGCGGTCTGGCAGCCAGATGTTGTCGCCCATCCCGATCTCGTCGCCGTAGTAGAGGCACGGGCTGCCGGGGAGCGACAGCAGGAGAGCGTGCGCGAGCTCGATCTCCTTGCGCGAGTTGTCGAGCAGCGGTGCGAGACGACGGCGGATACCGACGTTCGCGCGCATGCGCGGGTCGGACGCGTACCAGCCGTACATGCTCGCGCGCTCCTCGGTGGAGACCATCTCGAGCGTGAGCTCGTCGTGGTTGCGCAGGAACGTCGACCACTGGGCGCCGCGGGGGATCTGCGGGGTGTCCGCGAGGATGTCGAGGATCGACGTCGAGCGCTGGTCACGCAGGGCGTAGTAGATCCGCGGCATGACGGGGAAGTGGAAGCACATGTGGCACTCGGGCTTCTCCTCCGTGCCGAAGTAGTCCACGACGTCGTTCGGCCACTGGTTCGCCTCAGCGAGGAGGATGCGGCCCGGGAACTCACGATCGACCATCGCGCGCACCTTCTGCAGGAACTCGTGCGTGCGCGGGAGGTTCTCGCAGTTGGTGCCCTCTTCCTCGAAGAGGTACGGGACGGCGTCGAGCCGGAACCCGTCGATGCCGACGCGGCACCAGAACCGCGTGACGTCGAGCATCGCCTCGACGACGTGCGGGTTCTCGAAGTTGAGGTCGGGCTGGTGGGAGAAGAACCGGTGCCAGAAGAACTGTCGGCGGACCGGGTCGAACGTCCAGTTGGACGTCTCGGTGTCGACGAAGATGATGCGCGCGTCCTCGTACTTCGAGTCGTCGTCGCTCCACACGTAGAAGTCCCCGTACGGGCCGTCGGGGTCCGAGCGCGACGCCTGGAACCACGGGTGCTGGTCGCTCGTGTGGTTCATGACGAGGTCGATGACCACGCGGATGCCGCGGGCGTGCGCCGCCTCGATGAGCTCGGAGAACTCCTCCATCGTGCCGTACTGCCCCGCGATCGCGGTGTAGTCGGAGATGTCGTAGCCGCCGTCGCGCAGGGGCGACGGGTAGAAGGGCGGCAGCCAGAGGCAGTCGATGCCGAGCCACTGGATGTAGTCGAGCCGGTCGATGAGTCCGCGGATGTCACCTGTGCCGGCACCGGTCGAGTCGGAGAAGGCGCGCACGATCACTTCGTAGAACACCGCGGTGCGGTACCACTCCGGGTCGTCCGACAGCGCCTTCGGGAAGGCCGGCACCTTCGGCTGGCGCTGGGCCGGGAGCGACGCGAGCGGGACCGGCGCGGTCACGGGCGCGGGCTCGTGCGAGGTCCGGCTGCCGGGCGCGGTCGCCGGACCGGCGGGCACGGGCGCGGGGCGGGGAGAGCCGGGCGACGAGGGAGCGGTCATGGGTGTCCTACCTGGATGATATGAGCGACGTTCTCGAACGGGTTGAGGCGCACGTACGCCTCGCTGCCCCACGCGTAGGTCGCGCCGGTCAGCAGGTCGTGGGCGTTGAAGGCGGGGGCGTCGTCGGCTCCGGCCGACAGCCCGAGCGCGGCGAGGTCGAGGTAGACCGTCGCCTCCTGGGTGTTCCACGGGTCGAGGTTGAGCACGGTGATGACCGTGTCCGGCTGCCCGTCGGGTGTGAACCGGCCGTCGAGGTGCGACGAGAACGCGACGACCTGGTCGTTCGACGTCGAATGCACGGTGAGGTTGCGCAGCTGGCGCAGCGCCGGGTGGGCGGTGCGGATGCGGTTGAGCTGCGTGAGCAGCCGCGTGAGCCCCTGGGCCTCGGGAGCCGACCAGTCGCGCGGCTTGTACTCGTACTTCTCGTTGTCGATCTGCTCGTCGACGCCGGGGCGCGGGACGCGCTCGGCGTGCTCGTACCCGGAGTAGATGCCCCACGTGGGGCACGACGTCGCGGCGAGGACGGCGCGGACCGCGAAGCCGGCGACGCCACCGTGCTGGAGGTACGGCGGGAGGATGTCGTGCGTCGTCGGCCAGAACGACGGCCGCATCCACGATCCTTGCTCGTCGGACACCTCGCGCAGGTACTCCTCGATCTCGGTGCGCGTGTTGCGCCACGTGAAGTACGAGTACGACTGGTGGTACCCGATCCGGGCGAGGGCGTCCATCATCGCGGGACGCGTGAACGCCTCGGCGAGGAAGATGACGTGCGGGTGCGTGGCGCGGATCGACGTGAGGAGGCGCTCCCAGAAGTCTAGGGGCTTCGTGTGCGGGTTGTCGACGCGGAACGCGGTCACACCGTGGTCGATCCACAGACGCACGACTCGCTCGATCTCGGCGTAGATCCCCTCGGGGTCGTTGTCGAAGTTGAGCGGGTAGATGTCCTGGTACTTCTTCGGCGGGTTCTCGGCGTAGGCGATCGAGCCGTCGGCGCGCGTCGTGAACCACTCCGGGTGCTCGGTGACCCACGGGTGGTCGGGCGAGCACTGCAGCGCGAGGTCGAGCGCGACCTCGAGGCCCACCTCCCGTGCGGACGCGACGAACGCGTCGAAGTCGTCGAACGTGCCGAGGTCGGGGTGGATCGCGTCGTGACCGCCGTCGGGCGAGCCGATCGCGTAGGGCGACCCGGGGTCGCCGGGGAGCGCCTCGAGCGAGTTGTTGCGGCCCTTGCGGAACGTCGTGCCGATGGGGTGGACCGGGGTGAGGTAGACGACGTCGAAGCCCATCGCGGCGATCGCGGGGAGCCGGCGTGCGGCCGTCTGGAAGGTGCCGGACTGCCACGACTGCGTCGCGGCGTCGTACCGCGCGCCCTCCGAGCGGGGGAACATCTCGTACCACGAGCTCGCGAGCGTGAGCTCGCGGCCCACCCACAGCGGGTAGGTGGCCGACGGCGTCACGAGGTCGCGCAGCGGGTGCTCGTCGACGACGACGCGGCGCACCTCGGGCGACAGCGCGGCGGCGAGGCGCTGCGGCGGCGCGAGGCGCGGGTCCTGGAGCGTGGCGAGCAGCCGTTCGAGCACGCCGGCCGCCGAGCGGGTGAGCCCGCCTTGCGCTGCGATGCGGCGGAACAGGCGCACGCCCTCCTCGAACATGAGGTCGACGTCGATGCCTGCGTTGATCTTCACCTCGGCGTCGTGCGCCCAGGTCCCGTACGGGTCGGACCAGCCCTCGACGCGGAAGGTCCACTCGCCCTCGGCGTCGGGCGCGACGCGGCCCTCGAAGCGGTCGAGGCCCGGCGCGATGTCCTCCATGCGTGCGGTCGAGTGCACGGTCCCGTCCGGGCGCAGCAGCACGGCGGTCGCGGCGACGGCGTCGTGCCCCTCGCGGAACACGGTCGCTCGGATCGGGACGGCCTCACCGACAGCGGCCTTCGCGGGCCAGCGCCCCTGCTCGAGCGTCGGGCTGACGTCGAGCACGGGGATCCGACCGATCGGCGTCGGCAGGATCGGCACGGGCACATCCTGCGGGATGGCGGGCACGACGGCGGAGACTGCGCCGTTCGTGCCGCTGACCTCGGCAGGGATCGTCACAGCGGCCTGCGCGGTGACCTCCTGACGGGGGGAGGTGGCGCGGACCGGGGCGGCGGGGCGACGTTTCTTGCTCACGACACGAACCTACCGAGAACTCGTACGGAACCGCACCAGCACGCGCGGGGGGCGCCCTCGCTCGCAGGCGCGCCCGCGCCCGTCATGGGGCCTTCGAGACGTACATCCGGATGCTCAGCGGCTCGAGCTCGGGGTCGTCCTCGTCGTCGAGGCTCAGACGCTCGACGGGGTTCTCCCACGTGCTGTCCCAGACGAGCTCCCAGGCCTCGTCCGACGGCAGCGTGAGCGGGACGGGCTCGAGCGAGCCGTTGAGCGCGAGGAGCACGGCCCGGTCGTCAGGGTCGGCGGTACGCCGGATCATCTGCAGGGAGCGCAGGCACGAATCGTTCCACCGGTCGGCGGTGAGCGCCTCGCCGTCGGGGCCCAGCCAGGTGAGGTCGAGCGTGTCGTCGCCGCGCCGCGCGAGGGGCCGCCCGAGGAAGAAGTGCTCGGCCTGGAGCGCGCGCAGGGAGGCACGCAGCGCGAGGAGGTAGCGCGTCGTCTCGAGGAGGTCGCGCGCAGGCGCGTCGAGGTCCCACGACACGTGCGCGATGTCCGTGTCCTGGCAATAGGCGTTGTTGTTGCCGTGCTGCGTGCGCCCCATCTCGTCGCCCGCGGTGATCATGGGTGTCCCCGCGCTCAGCAGGAGCGTCGCCATGAGGTTGCGGTGGGACCGGCGGCGCAGCGCGGCGATCACGGAGCCGACATGGTCGAGGCGGCCCTCGATCCCGTGGTTCCACGACCGGTTGTCGTCGGTGCCGTCCCGGTTGTCCTCACCGTTCGCCTCGTTGTGCTTGTGGTCGTACGCGGTGAGGTCGGCCATCGTGAAGCCGTCGTGGGCCGTGACGAAGTTGATCGATGCGCCGGGGCCACGCACGAGCGGCGGGTCGCTGTGACCGAAGATGTCGGCGGAGCCGGACAGTCGCGTCGCGAGCTCGCGCACCCCGTGCGTGGGGTGCCCGTGCGAGGCTGCGCGCGCGTCGGTGAGCCAGAAGGAGCGCACCGCGTTGCGGAAGCGGTCGTTCCACTCGGCGAACGGCGCCTTGAAGCTGCCGGTCTGCCAGCCGCCGGGGCCGACGTCCCACGGCTCCGCGATGAGCTTGAGGCCGCTGAGGACCGGGTCGGTCTGGACGGCGACGAGGAACGGGTGGAAGTTCGTGAACCCGTCGTGCCCGCGGCCGAGAGTGACGGCAAGGTCGAAGCGGAAGCCGTCGACGCCGACCTCGTTCGCCCAGTACCGCAGCGAGTCGAGCGCCATCTGCACGACGCGCGTGCGGCGGAAGTCGAGCGTGTTGCCGCACCCGGTGACGTCCGCGAACCGAGCGGGGGAGCCGCCGTCGTGCAGGTAGTAGACGGTCGGGTCGAGGCCGCGCCACGACAGCTGCTGCCCGTCGGTGCCGCCCTCGCACGTGTGGTTGAGGACGACGTCGAGCACGACCTCGATGCCGGCCTCGTGGAGCAGGGCGACCATTCCCTTGAACTCGTCGAGGACGGCGCCGGGCCCCGCCGCACGGGAGGAGGCCATCGCGTATCGCGGCTCGGGCGCGAAGAAGCCGAGCGTGTTGTAGCCCCAGTAGTTGGTCAGGCCGTTGTGAACGAGGTGCGGCTCGGAGGCGGACGCGTGGATCGGCAGGAGCTCGAGGGTCGTGACGCCGAGGCTCTTGAGGTGCTCGATCGCGACGGGGTGGGCGAGGCCCGCGTAGGTACCGCGTAGCTCGTCGGGCAGGCCGGGCAGCTTGAGGGTCAGCCCGCGCACGTGCGCCTCGTAGACGACGGTCTGGCTCCACGGGACGTGCGGCCGGCCGGAGGCCGGGGGAGTGAACCACGAGTCGACGACGACGCTGTGGGGCACGTGGCCGAGCGAGTCGAGCTGGCTCATCGCGGGCTCGCCGTCGTCGTGGCGCACGTCCCACGCGTGCCCGTAGGTCTCCGGGCCGTACTCGAGATCACCCTCGAGGCCGCGCGCGTACGGGTCGAGCAGCAGCTTGTGGGGGTTGTAGCGCAGGCCGACGGCGGGGTCCCACGCACCGTGCGCACGGAACCCGTAGTGCTGGCCGGCGCGGACGCCGGGCACGAACGCGGACCACACGCCCAGGCGGGGACCAAACAGGGGGATGCGTCGCTCGCGCCAGCCGCTCGGGGCGGAGTCGTCGCGGTCGAGGAGGCACAGCTCGACGAGCGTCGCGTGCGCCGCAGCGACCGCGATGGTCACACCGCCGTCCACGACGCGGACGCCGAGGGGCGCGCGGGTCGTGTCGAGGGCGGTGGCGTCTAGCAGGCAGGTCATGGTTCTAGTCCATTCGTCCTTGCGGGCCCGATGTTGAGCGGCTCGCGGGCGAGGTGGTGAATCATCCCATTGTGAGGCAGGGGCGCCCGCGGTCGGTAATCCGTCACCCGGGACGACCCGACGGGGTGGCGGGGTGCGCGGTAGCCTGCTCTCGTCGTGGGCCGGACCGGCCGGGCAGAGCCTGAGATCAGTCGAGGAGCACCGTGGGTCTGAGAATCGTCGTGCTGGCCAAGCACGTGCCGAACATCCACTCGAACAGGACGTTCGTCGACGGGCGGGTCGCGCGTGGCGCGGCCGACGGCTCGCTCAACGAGCTCGACGAGCATCCCCTCGAAGAGGCGGTGCGGCTGCTCGAGCGGATGTCCGACGACGAGCGTGCGGGCAGCGAGATCGTCGCGCTGACGATGGGGCCCGCCGAGGCGTCGGACGCCCTGCGCCGGGCCTACCAGCTCGGTGCGGACGTCGGGGTGCACGTGCGCGACGACGCGCTCGCGGGCTCCGACTACCTCGGCACGGCGGCAGTGCTCGCCGCGGCGGTGCGCCGCGTCGCGCAGGACGGGCCGGTCGACCTCGTGCTCGCCGGCATGGCGGCGCTCGACGGTCTCGGTTCGGTGGTCCCGGCGCTCGTCGCCGCAGAGCTGGGCTGGCCTCAGCTGACGAACGCCGGCGCACTCGAGGTTGCGGACGGCGCTGCCCGTGCCGAGCGTGACGTCGACGGTGTGACCGAGGTGCTCGAGGCCGACCTGCCGGTGGTCGTGAGCGTCAACGACCACATCAACCGGCCGCGCTTCCCGAACTTCAAGCTCATCATGGCGGCCCGCACGAAGGCGATCACGACCTGGTCCCTCGCAGACCTCGACGTCGACGCGTCGAAGGTCGGGGAGGCGGGAGCGCGGACCCGGGCGCTGTCCGCCGCGCCGCGCCCGGAGCGCCCGCCCGTCGAGCTCCACGTCGACAGCGGGCAGGGCGGCATCGCGCTCGCCGACTTCCTCGCCCGCCGCGGCCTCGTCTGAGAGGGATGCCCGACATGACCAGCACCTCCACCGCCCTCGTCCTCGTCGACTCGCTCGCAGCACCGCTGCGCGACGCCGACCTCGAGCTCGTGACGATCGCTCGCGACCTGGGTGACGTCGCCGTCGTCTCGTTCGACGCCCCTTCCGCTGCGGTCCTCGACCAGCTCGGCGCGCACGGCGTCGTGCGCGTCGTCGAGCTCGCTGTCGACGGCGAGCCGCACCTCACGGGTGTCGCGGCGCACGCGCTCGCCCGCGTCACCGACGGCGCCCGGGTCTTGCTCGCGCGTGCGACGTTCGCGCACAAGGAGGTGCTCGCGCGCCTCGCGCTCCTGACCGGTGCGGGCCTGATCATCGACGCGGCGCAGGTCCGCGAGGGCGAGAGTGGGAGCATCGTCGGGGCGAAGCGGGTGTTCGCGGGGACGTGGGACCTCGTGTGCGAGGTCCGCTCGCCGCTCGCCCTGCTCACGGTGCGCCCCAACGCGGTGCACCCGTCCGAGGTGCTGGCCACGACGACGCCGTCCGTCGAGAGGATCGCCGTCCCGGCCGAGGAGGCCTCGGCCGCCGCGGGGGGCGTGCGCCTCGTCTCGCGCACGGTTCACGAGGTCGACGCCGAGGCGGGGCCCGCGCTCGCGGAGGCGGCGTCCGTCGTCGCGGGCGGCCGCGGCACCGGCGGCGACTTCGGCCCGGTGCGTGACCTCGCGGACGCTCTTGGCGCGGCGGTCGGCTCGACGCGCGACTGCGTCGACGAGGGCTGGATCGAGCACGACACCCAGATCGGCCAGACGGGGGTGACGATCTCCCCGCGCCTGTACGTCGGCGCAGGTATCTCGGGTGCGCCGCACCACCGTGGCGGCATGCAGGCCTCCGAGGTGATCGTGGCGGTCAACTCGGACCCCGAGTGCCCGATCTTCGAGATCTGTGACTTCGCTGTCGTCGGCGATCTTGCGACCGTCCTTCCGCAGGCTGCGGCAGCGATCCGCGAGCGTCGCGGCTGACCGGGGTGCCGCCCGCGCGCGGGCACGCGCCGCGCCGTTCGTAGACTGGACCTCGTGACCACCCCGCGCCCCGTCTATCTCGATCATGCCGCTACGACGCCGATGTCCCGGGCGGCGATCGAGGCGTATGCCGAGCAGATGGCGGCGGTGGGCAACCCGTCGTCCCTGCACGCTGCGGGGCGCGCGGCCCGGCGGGTCGTCGAGGAGTCGCGCGAGTCGATCGCTGCGGCGATCGGTGCGCGCCCGTCCGAGGTGATCTTCACCGCCGGGGGCACGGAGGCTGACAACCTCGCGATCAAGGGGCTGTTCTGGGCTCGCCGCACGGGCCATCCGGAGCGTCGTCGCGTCGTCGTCTCCGGCGTCGAGCACCATGCCGTCCTCGACCCCGCGTTCTGGCTCGCCGAGCACGCCGGTGCGGAGATCGTCCTGCTGCCGGTCGACAGGGAGGGGCTCGTCGACGTCGACGCGCTGCGCGCCGAGCTCGACGAGAACGGCGACCAGGTCGCGCTGGTGTCGGTGATGTGGGCCAACAACGAGGTCGGTACGGTCCAGCCGGTGCGGCGCATCGTGCAGGTCGCGCACGCCGCAGGCGTTCCCGTGCATGCTGACGCCGTCCAGGCGGTCGGGCATCTTCCGGTCGACTTCGCTGCCTCGGGCCTCGACGCGATGACCGTCTCGGCGCACAAGCTGGGCGGTCCCGTGTCGGTCGGCGCTCTCGTCGCCGGGCGCGGCCTCGCGCTCACTCCGGTCCTGCACGGCGGCGGCCAGGAGCGCAGCGTGCGCTCCGGGACGCTCGACGCGCCCGGGGTACGCGCGTTCGCGGTCGCGCTCGACGAGGCGGTCGAGGCACGCGGCGAGGAGGCGGCTCGTGTTGCCGCGTTGCGCGACGCGCTCGTCGCGGGTGTGCGGGAGCGTGTCCCGTCGGCGGTCCTGCGCGGGCCCGCGGTCGACGCGGCGCTCGACGGGGGGCCTTCGCGCCTGCCTGCGAACGCCCACTTCACGTTCCCCGGCTGCGAGGGAGACTCGCTACTCTACCTGCTCGACTCGGCCGGCGTGCAGTGCTCGACGGGCTCGGCGTGCCAGGCCGGGGTGCCGCAGCCCTCGCACGTGCTCGTCGCGATGGGCGTCGACGAGGTCGACGCTCGCGGTGCGCTGCGCTTCTCGCTCGGCCGCACGTCGACGGAGGGTGACGTCGAGCGCCTCCTCGACGTGCTACCGCAGATCGTCGCGAGGGCCTCACGGGCGGGCGTCGCGTCTGCCCGGCTCGGCGCGACCCGGGGGGTGGCAGGCTGATGCGGGTCCTGGCGGCGATGTCCGGCGGCGTCGACTCGGCCGTGGCTGCGGCGCTCGCGGTCGAGGCAGGCCACGAGGTGGTCGGCGTGCACATGGCGCTGTCGCGCGACCGCGCGCAGTTCCGCACGGGATCGCGGGGATGCTGCTCGATCGAGGACGCTGGGGACGCGCGGCGCGCGGCGGACGTGCTCGGCATCCCGTACTACGTGTGGGATCTCTCGGAGACGTTCGAGGAGACGGTCGTCGCGGACTTCCTCTCGGAGTACGAGGCGGGCCGCACGCCCAACCCGTGCGTGCGCTGCAACGAGCACATCAAGTTCGAGGCGCTCCTCGACAAGGCGACCGCGCTCGGGTTCGACGCGGTCGCGACAGGGCACTATGCGCGCGTTGTCGAGCGCACAGGAGCCGACGGCGTGGTCGTGCGGGAGCTGCACCGGTCGCCGAACGTGGACAAGGACCAGAGCTATGTCCTCGCGGTCATGGGCCCTGATCGCCTCGCTCGGTCGATCTTCCCGCTCGGTGACTTCGCGTCGAAGGCGGAGGTCCGGGCTGAGGCGGCTCGTCGTGGCTTGAGCGTCTCGGCCAAGCCAGACTCGTACGACATCTGCTTCGTCGCGGACGGTGACACGCAGGGGTTCTTGCGGGACCGGCTCGGGGCCCGGCCTGGTGACGTGGTCGACACCGAGGGGAACGTGGTCGGGCAGCACGACGGCTCGTACGCCTACACGGTCGGGCAGCGCCGCGGCCTCGCTCTGGGGCGCCCTGCGGCGGACGGCAAGCCGCGCTACGTGCTCGAGGTGCGGCCGTCGACGAACACGGTGGTGGTCGGGGCGGCCGAGCTGCTCACGGTCGACCGGCTCGCGGGCGAGCGTGTCGTGTGGCTCGCCGAGGACGTGCAGGCTGACGCGCCGCACGTGTGGCTCGACGCGGAGGTTCAGGTGCGCGCGCACGGCGCGCCCGTCCCGGCCCGCGTGCGCACGGCGGCCGACGGTGCTCTCGAGGTCGAGCTGACGGGCGATCGGCTGCGCGGGGTGGCGGCTGGGCAGTCGCTCGTCGTCTATCGGGGCACGCGCGTGCTCGGTCAGGCGACGGTGTCGGCCGCCTGGCGTGCGAGCGCGGGCGCGGCGACGGCGCGATGACGGACGTGACGACTGAGACCTCGGGCGACGGCGCTGCCGCGCTGCCGCCTCGGGCTCCGGGTACAGGCGTGTCGGGGCCTGGCCGGTGGCCCGGCGTCGACCCCCTCGAGTCGCAGCTGACCGTCGTGGGTGACCTGAGCGACGTGCCCGACGGCGTGCGCGGCATACCGTTCCTGCCCGAGCTCGCGGCCCGCGGCCCTGGCGCGGACCCGGTCGGTCGCACAGGCGCGCTGCTCGACCAGCTGCCGGTCGAGCTGGGGCCGCACGGCTGGCGGCTCGCTGACCACGGCGGGGTCGACCTCGAGCGCGCGCAGGCGTTCTGGCGCGAGGACCTCGACGCGCTGGCGATCTCTGCGGCGTCGTTCGACGGCGAGCTGAGCGTGCAGGTGCTGGGGCCGTGGACGCTCTCGGCTGCGCTGTACCTGGCGCGCGGCGACCGTGTGCTGACGGACTCTGGTGCGGTCCGCGAGCTGGGCGAGTCGCTGGCGGCGGGGGTCGCTGGGCACGTCGTGGACGTGCGGCGTCAGGCGCCGCGGGCCCGGTTGACGGTGCAGCTCGACGAGTCGCTGCTGGCGCAGGTCGCCGCGGGCGTGCTGCCCACGTTCTCGGGGTACTCGCGCATCCGTGCGGTCGAGCGGGCCGTCCTGATGGAGGGGCTGCGGCCGGTCCTGGGGGCGGTGCGGGCGGCGGGCGCGCGCTCGGTCGTGCACGTGGGCGGCGGCTGGGTAGGTATCGCGCCGGCAGTGCTCGCGGGCGCCGACGCGATCGGCCTGGACCTCGGGCCGTGGGACGAGCGCACGTGGGACCAGGTGGCGCGCGCGGTCGAGCGGGGCGTCGACCTGTGGGCGGGTCTTCCGCCTGCGCCGGTCTCGCAGTGCGCGGGAGCGGACGTCGGTGCGGTCGCGCGGCTCGTGAGCGAGCCGTGGCATCGGATCGGCCTGACGGACCGGTCGCTCGACCAGGTCGTCGTGACGGCAACGCGAGGCGCGCTCCCGCTCGTCCCCAGCCCTCGCGGGGCTGGCGGTGACGTCCGGAGCGAGCGGGACGCGCTCCGGACGCTCACGCGTGCGTCCCTCATCCTCGCGGAGCGCGCGGCAGGCTGAGCCGCGCGGTCAGCCGAGCTGCTGCCAGAGGAACTCGTAGGCGAGTGCGGACATGTGCGCGGCCTGCGCGTTGTCGGCTGCGCCGCCGTGCCCACCCTCGATGTTCTCGACGTACGTGACGTCTGCGGCGACAGACTCGAGGAGCGCGGTCATCTTCCGGGCGTGGCCGGGGTGGACACGGTCGTCACGCGTCGAGGTGGTCAGCAGCACGGGCGGGTAGGTCGTACCGTGCCGGACGAGGTGGTACGGCGAGAAGGTCCGGATGTACTCCCACTGCTCGGGGTCGTCGGGGTCCCCGTACTCGGCTGCCCACGATGCTCCGGCGAGGAGCTTCGTGTAGCGGCGCATGTCGAGCAGCGGCACCTGGATCACGACCGCCCCAAAGAGGTCGGGGTACATCGTCAGCATCGCCCCGGTGAGCAGGCCTCCGTTGGATCCCCCCTTGCAGCCCAGCCGCTCGGGTGTGGTGACGCCTGTGGCGACGAGGTCGCGGGCGACCGCGGCGAAATCCTCGAACGCCCGGTGCCGGTTCTCCCGGAGGGCGGCCTGGTGCCAGGCGGGGCCGTACTCGCCGCCGCCGCGGATGTTGGCGAGGACATAGGTGCCACCGCGCTCGAGCCAAGACCTGCCGAGGACGCCTGAGTAGTCGGCGGTGAGCGAGACCTCGAACCCGCCGTAGCCGTACAGGAGCGTCGGGGCCGGTGCCGCAGCTTGGGTCTCCGTGCTCCGCACGACGAAGTAGGGGACCTGGGTGCCGTCGTCCGAGGTCGCGAAGCGTTGCTCGTAGGTGAGCCCGCTGGGGTCGAAGGCGGCCGGGGCCGCCTTGACGGCCTCGGGAGGCTTGCGTCCCGCGGCGTCGACGACGTGCAGCGTGGCAGGTGTCAGGAAGTCGGTCGCGACGACCCACAGGTCGTCGGACTCGTCGCGGTCGACCGCTGCGACCGAGAGCGTCGCGGTCGAGGGTGCCCCCGGGAGCGGGCTGCGCTGCCACTCGGCTGAGTCCTGGGCAGGCGGCTGGAGGACCTCGATGCGGTTGCGGACGTCGTCGAGGATCGTCAGGACGAGGCGCTCGCGCGTCCACGTGACGTCGTCGAGGCTCGCATGCTCGGTGGGTTCGAAGAGGGTCGTCGGGGTCGCGTCACCAGCGATCAGGTCGTCGAGGCGGACCGCCAGGAGCGCTCCTGCGGGATAGGTCGAGCCGGCGGTCTCCCAGGCGTCGCGCAGACGCACGACGACCCACTCGCGGTGAACGTCGACGTCGGCCGAGCGCGGGACCGGGACGAGAGCCGTCGTGCCGTCGTTCTCGAGCACGTACGTCTCGGACTCGTAGAAGGTCATGGCGCGGCTCACGAGGTCGCGCTCGAAGCCCGGTGTCCGGTCGTGGTGCGCGCTGATGTACAGATCGTCGGCGGCGCCTTCGTAGACGAGCTCTGCCTCGGTGATCGGCGTGCCACGCCGCCAGCGTCGCACCATGCGGGGGTATCCGGAGGGTGTCGTCGTCCCAGGGCCGAGGTCCGTGTAGACGAACGTCGTGTCCCGGTCGATCCAGCCGATCCCGCCCT
>RRZT012121443.1_pt1 | contig 21841 bp, 23 predicted proteins | sample 2165551 | NCBI WGS metagenome assembly RRZT01 (sample SAMN10456910, study PRJNA506462) | wastewater metagenome | biome: wastewater; feature: sludge; material: wastewater sludge; isolation source: wastewater sludge with Escherichia coli K12::gfp cells carrying plasmid... | place: USA: Moscow, Idaho... | reverse complement strand
CCCCTCCCGCCAGCGGGTGGGGGAACAGGCTGCTGAAGTTTCAGTCGGCCTATCTTCAATTAACAAGCCGTCTGAAAGCGTGGCTGAATTAGCCAAGCGCGTGATTGCTGCTGATAAGAATGAATGCCTGTCTGAAAACTTAAACCCCAACAGCAACGCTACTCCCTCCCCCGTGGGGGAGGGCTGGGGAGAGGGCAAAACGCCTGAATCTACTGCAAATGTTTCCGAAGCCCCAACAAGCCCTCTCCCTAACCCTCCCCCACGGGGGAGGGAACAGGCTGCTGGAACTTCAGACGGCCTATCTTCAACCAACCACCAATCGGATACCGACACCTCCCCTCCCCAGCTTGCGGGGGAGGGTCAGGGTGGGGGCGTTTCGGATACTACCCACGTTTCCGAAATCCAAACCGCCACCCGCCCCCTAGCCCCCTCCCGCCAGCGGGTGGGGGAACAGGCTGCTGGAGTTTCAGACGGCCTTGCATCAATCAACAAGCCGTCTGAAAAAACAGACAATAAACCAGAATGCCTGTCTGAAAACGCCAATACCCGCAACACCCATACCCTCAAATACTGGCTCGCCACCGTTTTCACCTTTGCCAATCGTGAAACTAAAGAGCTGCTGCGCGACAAAATCCGTCTGTTTTTCGCGGTATTCGGTCCACTCATCATGATGGCAGCGGTCGCATGGGGGATATCGTTTGATGTGCAAAACCTCAAATTCGCGGTGTATGACCGCGACCAGAGTTCCGACAGCCGCGCGCTGACTGAATACTTTTCCGGATCACGTTATTTCATTGAACAGCCACCGCTGCAATCGGCCGAGCAGATAGACATCACACTCAAAAGCTCGCAGGCAGTACTGATTATCGATATTCCGTCAGGTTTTGGCCGTGACTTGCAGCTCGGGCAAAAACCCGAAGTGGGCTTTTATATCGATGGCTCCCTACCCTTTAATGCGGCCAATATCCAAGGCTATGTCAACAGCCTGGTTTCCGCCTACACGCGCGACCAAATCCGCGCAACAGGCAGACCCATATCTTTGCAAGCAGCCGCTGGAATTGAAGTGCGTTATATGTATAACCAAGACTTCAACAGCATCAATGCCATTGCGCCCGGTGTCATCATGATGGTGCTCATCATGATACCGGCCATGATGGCGGCAATAGGCGTAGTGCGCGAACGCGAAATCGGCTCAATCGCCAATTTCCATGCCTCACCCGCCAGTACGTCGCAATACCTGATTGGCAAACAGCTGCCCTACATTGGCGCAGGCATGGTGAACTTTATCTCGCTGGCGCTGATGATGGTTTTCTGGTTCAACGTTCCACCGAAAGGTTCGCTCATCGCGTTGCTACTTGGCACCTTCATGGTTGTCTGTGCATCCACCGCGGTGGGGCTGCTGATTTCCTGCTTTGTGCGCTCGCAACTGGCCGCAATTTTTGCGGCAGCAATTCTGACCATGCTTACCACGGTGAACTATTCGGGCTTTCTCTACCCGCTTTCCACCATGAGCGGAAGCGCCTACGTCATCGGAAAAATCTATCCCGCCTCGTGGTACCACAATGTCAGCATGGGCGGCTTCACCAAAAGTCTGGGCTTTGGCGATTTGCAACAGGAATTTCTGGTGATGGCCACATTCGCACTGACATGCGTGGCGCTGGCCTGCGTGCTGCTGAAAAAACAGGAAAAATGATGCGCACACTTAAAAATATCTGGGCATTGATGCTGAAAGAATTCCGCAGCCTGTTTACCGATCCGGTGTTGCTGGTGCTGATTACTTTCATGTTCACAGGCTCCATTATCAACACAGCCAAGGGCATCAGTACCGATGTAAAGAACGCCACCGTCGGCATCATCGATCAGGATCGCTCGCAACTCTCCATGCGCATCCGAGATGCCATACAAGCGCCTTTTTTCAAACTGCCGCAAGATGTGCGACGTGAAGAGGTAGACGCACTGATGGACAAGGGTGAATACATTTTCATTCTGGAAATTCCGCCCAATTTCGAACGTGACGTGCAGGCAGGCCGCAGCCCGAACATGCAATTGCTGGTGGACGCAACCGTCATGTCGCAAGCCGGCGTGGGGGCCTCTTACCTGTCGCAGATTATCAATCGCGAGGTCAACAGCTTTGCCGGCATCAGCATGCCGGTAATCATTACGCCTGTTGTGAACACCCAGTTCAACCCCAACGGTGAAAGCGCATGGTCCATGCCAGTATCGCAAGTCGGCTCGAATGCCGCGATGATCATGCTGATTTTGGTAGGAGCGGCGGTTATCCGCGAGCGCGAACGCGGCACGATTGAACACTTGCTGGTAATGCCCGTTAGCTCGTTTGAGTTGATGATGTCCAAAATCATTGCCAATGGTACGGTGATCATGGCAGCCGCACTGGCTTCCATGTGGCTGGTTGTCCATTTTTATCTCGGTGTACCCATCAAAGGTTCGCTGCTGTTGTACAGCGTAGGCATGATGTTGTATCTGTTCTGCCTGGCTTCAATGGGCGTCATGCTGGCTACTGTTGCTCCGTCCATGGCGCAATTTGGCCTGTTGATGATGCCGATTTACATGGTAATGATGTTGTTTTCCGGCTCGGCATCGCCGCGCAGCAACATGCCAGCAGCGGCACAATGGATCAGCGCCTATTGGCCAATGACCCAGTTCATGAAGTTTGCGCAGAACATCATGTTTCGTGGTGCAGGAATCGGCATTGTCTGGCCGCAAATGGTGGCATTGGCCTTGCTGGGTGTGGCCTTTTTAGGTTTTGCCCTGATTCGCTTCCGCCGGATGCTGGAACAGCAAAGTTGAGGCCATCTGAAAGATACGGCATGGCCATGCAACATGGACACACCGCAGGAAAAACAATGATGAACAATCCCATGGAAATTTTCCGCAGTGCAGACGGACAAGCGCAAATAGCAGTACGCGCCAAGCAGCAAAACGTGTGGCTGCGCATACAGCAGATAGCCGATATTTTCGGTCGTGACACGCTAGTGAGTTTGCAACACTTGAAAAATGCATGTACCAAAGGCGAGTTGGCACACGGTGAAGTTGTTGCCAAAAGCGCATCTGGCTTTTACCGATTGCAGCCCGCTCAAGTTCCACGTAATACCCTCCGTTCAGTCGCTCTGTGCCAGCGATACCCTTGGCTGCGCACAGCGTGGCACTTTTCAGTTTTGCCCCGATGGGCCGCCGCTCCCGCTGAGACGGCACGGGCCATCAGCGGCGCCACGGCGATTCGAGGTCGTTGAAAATCCTGACTGCAAAGAAACGAACCCATGAGCCAGAAACAACCAAACGGCAAGACCACAACATCCCCAACAACCACTCACCCCTTCACAGGAAAGAGAACCATGTGGCCCCAACCCCTTCCCTTTGCTGCCAGTCTGCTGGCTCTGGCATTTTTAACTGCCTGCCAGACAACAACCATTTTTACCGCCAGTACCGTCAAAATTCCTCAGGCCTTCGACCAAGCGCAGGCGGCGCGCGGCAGTGCCGAAACCGGCAACTGGTGGCGGCAATGGAACGACCCCGTATTAACCGCGCTGATTGAGCAAGGCTTGCAGCAAAGCCACAATATCCGCATCGCCCAAAGTCGTTTGCAGGAAGCGCGCGCCAACACCCGCCTGGCCGATGCCGACAAAGGCCCGACCGTTGGTCTGAGTGCCAATGCCGCCCGCTTGGACGCCAGCATCCGCAACCCGCTCAACGAACAAGCCCGCACTGCACTGGCACAGATTCCTCAAGCATCCTCCTTGGGTCAACGCAACATCTCGCTTGAAAGCGACAGCTTCACAGGAGGATTCAGCGCATCCTGGGAGCCGGACATTTTCGGCAAAAAACGCAGCGATGCCGATGCCGCCCGCTATGCCCAAATGGGCGCGCAAGAGCAGGTGTACGGCGCGCAAATGCTGGTAGCGGGTGAGATTGCCGAAAACTACTTCAAAGCCCGCGCCGCCCAAGCCCGTTTGAAAACCGCCGAACGCACCACCGCCACGCTGCAACGCATGGTGCGTTATGTAGAAGGCCGCTTTCAAGCCGGCCACGTCAGCGCTTACGAAGTGAATCAGGCGCGCAGCCAGTTCACCGCCACCCAAGCCCGACAAAGCACCCTCAGCGCCGAATACGCCGCTTATGTGCGCAGCATCGCCGTGCTCACCGGCCAAGCCCCGCAAGGTTTTAAGCTGCCAGACAGCCGCGCCGATATTCTGGCCGCCCAAGCCGACGCACCAAGTGGCCAAACTCCCTCCGGTATGCTCGAACGCCGCCCCGACATCCGCGCCCAAGCCGCTCAGGTGAACGCCTATGCCGCCAAGCTCGCCAGCGCCAAAGCCGATCTGTTGCCACGTTTCACCATCAGCTTTTTAAGCCAGGGCACCATCAATGTGGACAGCGATTTCAAAAGCTGGAGCAACCTGATATCGGCGGGCATACAGCTGCCAATCTTCACCAATGGCCGCATCAAGGCCAATATCGCCGCCGCTGACGCCCGCCTGCAAACTGCCCTGCTGCAATACGACCAAACCGTGCTGAAAGCCTTGGGCGACGTGGATAGCGCCTACCAAACCCACAGCGCGCTCAACCGCCAAAACAGCCTGCTGCAAACCGCCCACCAACAAGCCGCCAAGCAGGCATCGGACAGCGAAAAATTATTCCGCTACGGCAACAAAACCCTAGACGAAGCCCTGCGCGCGCAACTGGGCGAACAGGAAATGCAAGACGCCCTCATCCAATCCCGCCTCGCCCGCGCCCAAACTTTGGTGGGGTTGTATAAGGCGTTGGGCGGCGGTTGGACGGCCACAAGACAAGACCAGTAAAAGTGGTTCGCCGGGCTTTTTACATGTTGGCTTTGCCACTTGCCCATCACATGCCTAAAAACCCAGACAGCCGGTTCGCTGTCTAGCGCAGGCTAGGCCGTTATTCTTGCGGCTGCGGCTACTTTCGGCCTGCTCCACGATCAGGCTTCAGCCACGCAAACCATTTCCCGCATCCACACCGACAAGAGTCGGTGCGTCCATCAAGCCGCCCCGTTCATCTTCTCGCTCAAAAAATCGATGAAGCTGCGCACTTTGGCGCTTAAAAACGCCCTGTTCACATAGGCTGCGTACAAGCGGGTGGTCAGGATCTGGTAGTCGGGTAGCAAGCGCACCAGCTTGCCCGATCTCAAATCATCATCCACACACCATTCGGGCTGGTAGCCAATGCCGCAGCCCGCGCGCAGCAGGCTGCCCACCATCAGGGTGCTGTCGCTGCGCATGGCTGGTTGCAATACCAACTCGCATGTGCTGCCGTCGGCATGGCGGATGTTGATTCGCCCCACATTCACATAAGATGGCATCACCGCCGGATGCGATTCGGTCTCTGCGGGCGTTTGCGGCACGCCGTGGCGGCGCAGGTAGTCGGGCGCAGCCACAAGAAAAAACTCGATCTCTGTCAGTGGCCGCACAATCAGCGAAGGATGCGGTTCGTTGGATACGCGCAGAGCCAGATCAAAGCCTTCAGCGATCAAGTCCACATGGCGATTGCTCAGATCCAAATCGAGCATCACTTCGGGGTAACGGCGACTATATTCGGCCAACCAGCCACTCACGCGCGGGTTGGCAAACCATTGCGGCATGGTGATGCGCAATACCCCCTGCGGCTTGTCTGCGCCACCAGCGGCTTTTTGTGCGGCGGTTTCTAGCGTTTCTAACGCATGGCTGCATTGGCGGAAATACTCCTCGCCCGCCTCAGTCAGGTGCAGATTGCGGCTGTTGCGGTGCAGCAGCCGCGCTTGTACGGTTTTTTCCAGGTGGCTGACATGTTTGCTGGCCATGGCGGTGGAAATTCCAAGCAACTCGGCCGCACGGGTAAAACTGCCGCTTTGCACCACTTCACGAAACACTTTGAGGCTGAACAGGGTATCCATTTTTTCTTTTTAGGAAATATTGCTTCAATAATACAAGTATATATCCATCAAAAAGAAATCAATACACTGCAAGCATTGCATATAGCACACCAGTTGCCATATTGATTTTTCCGGGAATTTCCATGCATATACCCAACCGCTTCCAGCCTTTGTTGTTGTCCATTCTGCGCATAGCTGCTGCCTATATGTTCATGCTGCACGGCACGGCCAAACTGTTTGCCATGCCGCATATCGCCATGTTTGATGGCCTGCAACTGTTCTCGCTTTACGGCTTTGCCGGCATGCTTGAAGTGGCAGGCGGCCTGTTGCTATTGCTTGGGCTGTTTACCCGCCCTGTTGCTTTCATTCTGTCTGGCCAGATGGCGGTAGCCTACTTCATGGCGCATGCGCCCAAGACACCGCTGTTGCCCCTGCTCAATGGCGGCGAAGCGGCCGCCCTGTTCAGCTTCATCTTCCTTTATCTGGCAGCGGCAGGCGGTGGCACCTGGGCGCTGGACAGTCTGTTCAAAAAAGCCAAGTAACCCAACCTTTTTCAGGAGAAAACCATGACCTACCCATCTATCCAGCAAGCAGCCGAAACCCGCCGCTCTGTTTACGCGCTGAACAAAAGCTTGCCGCGACCCGCAGCAGAAGTGACTGCCATCATCCAGCACGCCGTGCTGCACACACCTTCTGCTTTCAACTCACAATCCACCCGCGTAGTGGCGTTGTTTGGCGCAGAGCACGAAAAGCTGTGGCAGTTTGCCGAAGACGCGCTGCGCGCCATTGTGCCCGCTGAAAAATTCGAATCCACCCAACAAAAGCTCAATATGTTCAAGGCCGCAGCCGGCTCGGTTCTGTTTTTTGAAGACCAGGAAGTGGTCAAAGGCTTGCAAGCGCAGTTTCCTTCTTATGCCGACAACTTCCCCATCTGGGCAGAGCACACCAACGCCATGCACCAATACGCGATATGGACAACGCTGGCCGCAGCAGGCATTGGCGCCAACCTGCAACACTACAACCCCTTGATTGATGCTGCTGTAGCCAAAGAGTGGAACATTCCCGCCAGCTGGACGCTGCGCGCACAAATGGTCTTTGGCGGCATTGCCGCCCCTGCCGGAGAAAAAGCCTTTGCTCCGGTTGAAGAGCGCTTTCGGGTATTTGGCGCGTGATCTACTGTTAAAACTACCGCTGCAACAAGCTACTCAGCCGTCTGCGTTTGCCGCAGGCGGCTTTTTTACGCCCCAACAGTGACCACTTTGCGCTCAACACCCGCTGCGACGCCAACCGGCAAAAGTAAACAACAGACGCTTTTTACGCATTCGCGTTCTGAATCATGTTTTAGAACCTGCTTCTGCGCCTTACAGGACGCCTGATTCATCTGGAATCCCAACAATCCAGTCTTTCTTTCATCAACTTCAAGGAGGACTGGATGTTTTTAAAAATTTTTTCCAAACGTGCACAGCAGTGGCGCTCTTTCTTTTCAACCGCAGCTTTGTTGCTCATTGCAGGCGCTACACACGCCTCAGGATTTGCCAAAGTTACCGTGCCGGCGACTGGCAAGCAAAAGGCGTTTGAGGTCACCTTATGGACGCCTTGCGACAAACCCGTAAAAGCGCCTTTTGCCACTGGCCCATTCCGTCTGCAAGTCATTCCGGGCTGCCCTGTAGCTGGGCAAGGTAAATTGCCTTTGCTGGTCTTGTCGCACGGTAGAGGGGGAACCGCCCTAGGTCATCACGACACTGCAGAGGCGCTGGCCGATGCGGGATTTATGGTGGCCAGCTTCAACCACCCGGGCGATAACGCATTTGACCTGAGCACATCCGATGACATGGCCGCGCTGTATCAGCGCCCGGCTCAAGTCAAGCAAGTGATCGATTTTCTGCTCAGTCAGCAATCGCCTCATGCCCATCGCATCGATGCGGATCGCATTGGCTTTTGGGGATTTTCGCGCGGCGGCTATACCGGTTTAATTCTTGCAAACGCCACGCCTGACTTTGCTCAAAGCCAATTGCCCTGCCCTGATGCAAAAATGAAAATCTGCCGTCAAATCAAAGCACATCAAGCGGATGTGCGTGCACTGACGCGCGATCCGCGCATCAAGGCCATGGTACTTGTTGATCCCCTGAGCTTTTTCCCTACGCCTGCCAGCGTGCAGCACGTCCGCATCCCCATGCAAATATGGGCATCGCAACACGGCGGTGATGGTGTGACGCCCGAGAGCGTTCGCCTGTTGGCAAAAAATTTGCGCAATACGCCAGATTTGGTCATCACACCCAAAACCAATCACTACGCCTTTATCCACCCCTGCACGCCAGCACTGGCTGCCATGGAAAAAGAAATTTGCACAAAAGACGAGGTCGGTTTTGACCGCAAAGCTGCGCACCAGCAGTGGAACGCCCAAATGGCTAACTTTTTCAAACGCGCTTTGAAGTACTGATGGCGCACTTGTTGTGTCGCTATCCAGCCAGCCTCTTCACAGGGGGCTGGCTTGCCTGCACCGTGATGCTAGCCACACATCAAGAAGTCTGCGCAGCCTGTTTGGCCCAAGAGCGGAGCTGCTGCCTGTACGCACTGGGGCTGAGACCAGTATGGCGGCGAAACTCGCGATTGAAATTGGATTTGGTGAAAAAACCGCAATCGAGCATGACCGTTGTCACTGGCGCATCACCGGAAGCCAGTTGCTCGCACGCCGCAGCGATACGAAAACCATTGATCCACTGCGCGATGTTTTTTCCGCATTGCCGATTGACCATGGCCGACAACTCGCGTGCTGGCACACCCATGCGCCGCGCCAGCTTGATCAGACTCAAGTCAGGGTCTTTATACAGCCCTTGCGCTTGCACCAAATCTGTCAGTTGCTCCAACATGGCCTCATCATTTCGTGGCGAAACAATGGCTGCGCGTACAAGGCTCTGAGACGCATCAGGTGCGCAAGGCACGGTTGCAGGCTCGGCCAACCGTGCGGGCTGCAACTGCTTGACCACCGAATCGGGCGCATCTGCCACATCACGAGCCCACATCAAACCCGCGCGATAAACACCATATACCAAGGGCGGCAACAGCACCACGTGCGCAACGCCTACCAGCAACTGCGCATGCTTGCCCTGATGCAGCCAATAATCCAAACCAATCAGCCCCTCTAACACACCATTGAAAATCAAGGCGCATCCAGACCAAATCGCTGCATGCTTAATATCAGGAAGCTGCGAAAACCGCACGGCATCAAACTGCGCGTGATTACTCCAGCCCAACCCCAGCAAAGCGCCCCCATAACCAACATAAAGCACAACCAGCAAAACCTCGACCCAATCCCAAAAGCGCACACCGGCCAAAAGCAAAGCCAATGTCAATGCCGTAGCCAGAAACGGCAACAGCACCCCCACCCTGCGCGAAGAAGAACCGCCTTGCTGCGGGCGATAAAAACACAGCCAGGCCGCAGGCGCCTGCACGCTGGAAACAAGCGCCACGGCAAACCACAGATAAGGATGGGGAAAGCTCCAACGCAGGCCAACCACCAAAGACATACAGGCACTGATCGCCAGAAATAGGGTGGTGCGCACATCTCCCCGTTGCTGAACCAGCAAAACAGCGATCAACGACAGCAACAGCGCAGAAATATAGGGAACAGGGATTGCCAGCACGATTCAAATCCTCAACAAAAGCGCATCACACGCTGCACCCAAAACCAGTGCCACGAACAAATGCATGAACATATACAAGCAGCATACGCAAAAATCCATGGCCACGACTCTGACAAAATCCAGAATACAACAACCGGCTATCCCCTCTTATCACCTCTTGCCACCATCATGAAAGAACAAATCAAGCCCACCCCCGCTGAAGCGCAAGCGCGCATAGAAGAAATCCAGCAGCTCTACCGCGAATGGACGCTGCTGCTGCCCCAACTACAAGCCACACAGCGTGACTGGCAGCGCGGAGCAGAGATCATGCAAAAGCTCGCGCAGTTTTACTTCGATGGCGAATACCGCCAGTACCACGAAGCGTTGGAAAGTGGGCTGAATGTGAATCTGCACACCCAGGGCGAATACAGCGTGATGAGTGAAGATGCCTTGTGGAACGCCTTTGCCGACCAGCAGACCCTGGCTTGGCAACGGCTGCGCTCGGCCATTGCGGTGTTGGATAGAGATGGCGAACAGCCTGGCTGAGAGCAGATTCAAATAACCAGCACGTAAAAGGAAATAAGCATGCTTACCCTGACCTTTTTGCTCACTTCATTTGTCATCATTGCCACTCCCAGCACAGGGGCGGTGTACACCATTGCCGCAGGATTGTCTCGTGGGGCGGCGGCAAGTGTTCTTGCCGCCTTTGCCTGTACCGTGGCCATCGTTCCGCATTTATTGGCAGCAATGACAGGACTGGCTGCCATCCTGCACACGAGTGCGCTCGCATTCCATGCATTGAAATACCTGGGAACAGCCTATCTGCTCTATATGGCATGGCAAATGTGGCGCGACAAAAGTGCGCTCACTCCTGACACCGCTGGCGCTGCCAAACAAAACGCTTGGCAAGTTATTCGCACAGGCGTGCTGATTAACCTGTTCAATCCTAAGCTCACCCTGTTTTTCTTTGCTTTCCTGCCTCAGTTTATCGATGCAAAACAGAATGAGCAGACACAAATGCTTCTGCTCTCAGGCGTGTTTATGCTGATGACCTTTGTCGTATTCGCTCTCTACGGCATCTTCGCTGCCACCATGCGCAACTATGTTTTGAACCGCCCGAAAGTATTGGACTGGTTGCGTAAATCTTTTGCAGCGGCCTTCTTGGCGCTAGGAGCCAAATTGGCGATTAGTGAGCGCTAATCTGGCAGCAACCGCCTTCGGCCACTGCTGTATTGGATAGAGATGGCGAACGATCCACCTAAGTTATATTTGACCTCCCCTCATTCCCAACACTCTTTCCGCACAAAGCGAATCCATGCTGACGAGCGCATTACCCGTTATTACCACCGTCGTTCTTGCTCATTTCCTGGCTCTTGTCAGCCCCGGCCCTGATTTTTTGCTGGTTGTGCGCAGCGCCTTGCGCAATACCCGGCAGCGGGCATTGGGTGTTGCGTGCGGCATCGCTTTGGCAAATGCCATCTATATTGGGCTATGCATCATTGGTGTGGGTTCGTTGATTGCTCGCTCTTTGTGGCTGATGGTTACGCTCAAAATCATGGGCGGTTGCTTTCTGCTGTATGTGGCCTACCATGCCTTGAAAGCACGCCGCAGCGATTACGCTTTTTTGACCATACAACAGGATCAAACCAGCCCTAAAGCCGCGCCATCTTTTGCCAAAGAGTTTTTGCTGGGGTTGATGTCGGGCTTGTCCAACCCCAAAAATATCATCTTCTATCTCAGCCTGTTTTCTGTCGTGCTTACTCCGCAATTCAACACAGGAATCACCGTTGGGCTGGGTGTGTGGATGACTGCACTGGTGTTTCTGTGGGATGCCTTGATTATTTTTGTACTGTCGCAGCAGAAAGTGCGCCAAACGTTTAGCAAAGCTGCTTTCTATATCGACAAATCCGCAGGTGCCCTGCTGGGTTTGATGGGCTACAAATTATTGCAAACTGCGGTGAAAGAAACGGCATGATTCGACACGCTTGCACCCTCTAGTTTCACATCACGCCATATGGCGAGTTATTTGTTAGCCGCTATCGCTGTCTGTTTGGGCTTTCTGGCTACGTGGATTGACTTGTTCGTTATTCGCGTAAGGCCTCTACCAGCGCCCTGAATAGCGGCGAGTCTGCCCGTCGGTTGGGGTAGTAAAGATGGTAGCCGGGGTAGGCAATGGCCCATTCATCCAACACGGTTTGCAGGTTGCCCGTATCCAGTTCCGCCTTGATGGCATCACGCGGCGTCCATATCAGCCCCATGCCCGCACACGCGGCCTTTTGCAGCAAAGTGGCATTGTTGGCAATGAATGCCCCGTTTGTCTGATCGACTTGTACCGTAACGGTTTTGCCCTTGCGCTTCGGGTCGGCAAACTCCCAGTGCAACAAACCGCCATGGGTTTGCAGGCGCATGCTCAGGCAAGCATGCTCCGTCAGGTCGTGCGGTTTTTGAGGCGTGCCGTGCCGCGCCAGATAGTCAGGCGCAGCCGCAACGCACATGCGCAAATCCGCAGAAATACGCACGGCAATCATGTCTTTGGCGACATCGTCTCCCAGGCGCACGCCGGCATCAAAGCGCTCGGCCACAATGTCGATGAAGCGGTTGTCTGCCACCAGCTCCAGCGACACATGGGGGTACAGGCGCATGAAAGATTGGAACTTCTCCCACAACACATGGGTCAATGCGTGCTCGGTGCCGTTGATGCGCAAGTGGCCGGTCAAGCCGCCTTCGGCACTGCGTACATCGCAAATTTCCTGATCGATATGGTCAAACAACGGCAGCAGGCGCTGGTACAGGCGCTCGCCCGCTTCGGTGGTGGACATGCTGCGCGTGGTGCGATGCAGCAGCTTGATTTTCAGGCGCTCTTCCAGCGCACGCACCGCATGGCTCAAGGCGGATTGCGACACGCCCAGTTGCGCTGCCGCCTTGGTAAAGCTGCCGCTTTGTGCGACCAGCAAAAAGGTGCGCAAATCGTTGAGGTTTTCTTTCATGCCCGCCCCGTTGCGCCTGCGGCATGGGTGCCATGGATGCCCGCTTTTTCCGCCTGCTGCCAAATATTCCAAATGGCAGAACTTTCAAAAACAAAAGTGCCCTCGCCTTCTGTTTCGATGGCCTGCACCAATGCTTGCGCCAGCACGCGGGTAGGCATGGGGCGGTCTGCCGCAAACAGCCCCATGCGGTTGAGCCAGCGGAGGATGCGCACACCCCAAACCTCACCCGCCCGATCGCTGTTGGGGCGCACCAATACAGGTGGGCGAAAAATCAGCAGTTTGGAAAATGCCAATTCCCGCACAGCCTCTTCCAGCTGCCCTTTCATGCGGGGATAAAAAAACCGCGATTGGCTGGAAGCATGCCCGGATGAAACCAGCACGCAACAGGCGACCTGATTGGCTCGGGCGGCCTGCGCAAAGGCGTATTGGTAGCCGTAATCAATCTTCCACTGTGCCGCCTGGCTGCCGGCCGCTTTCAGGGTGGTGCCCATGCAAGAAAACAGTACATCGCCCCGCACCAGATGTTGCCAGCTTTCAGGCTGATCGAAATCGACCTTGTGCACGTTCAGCTTGGCATGCTGCACGCTGGGGTCGCGCCGCACAAAAACATCCACTTGAGAAAAACGGCTGTCTGCCAGCAATAGCTGAAGCAACTCTCGCCCCGTTGCGCCTGTTGCGCCCACAACAATGGCCTTCATCTTTTTTCTCCACGGTTCGTTCCCATCCGCAAGCATGCACGCCGGGTGCAGCCTGCTTCAAAGCAGATCATGCATTCGCCTGAAAAACATACGCCGCCGTGGCAGCAAATGCCAACAACGCGGGCAAACCCTGTTTGAGCAAAATGCCTTTGCTTGACGTAATCGCGCCCCATACGGCTGCGGCAATCACAAAACCAAGGAACAGCAAGGTGGCGCTGCTTTGCGCATTGGCGGGCGCAAAAAACTGCGCCCACACAATACCTGCTGCCAAAAAGCCGTTATACAACCCCTGATTGCTGAACATGACCTGCACGCGCTTTTGCTGCATGAACTCTTGCGGCAAGCCAAAAACCCGCGCCGCTTGCGGGCTGGGAATTTTGAACATTTCAAGATACATGATGTAGAAATGTTCGACAGCTACTACCAAAGCCAATACGGTTGCCGAGGTTTGCATCGTTCTTCTCCTTCGTATTCCCCACGCACCAATAGCTGAAGCAACTCTCGCTCCAAGGCGCCTCGCCGCCTGTTACGCCTGCTGCGCCTATAAGCACCGCTTTCATCCGTGCGTTCTTTCCGACCATTTTTATCGGCTGACTTTGTTGCCTGCCGTTCGCTACATGTACTGCCTTGAATGAGTGTATGCGTACTTGCCCCCAAGCAAAGGCCTGCCCCTGCAAGTGCCATGCGTTTTGGGCAATAGAAGCGCAAACATTAATGAATTTTCCTCATAAGGGCATGCAGGCAAACCCGCTTTATCTGCCGCCCTTCCAAGCCTAAACTGCATCTATCTTTTTCTTCCACGCCGAAAGGAATTCAACATGAACGCACTGATTGAAAAACAAGCCCTGAAAGAACTGGTTGACACCTTCTCCAACCTGGCCGACGAGAAGAAAGTGGCCGAGCAAATGCCGCTGTTTACCGCTGACGCGGTGGTCAATACCTATATCGGCGGCGAGCTGGTGTTTGCCATGACGGGGCGCTCCGAGATTGAAAAGGTGTTCAGTACCTTCTTGGCCCCATTCCATACCGTTTACCACTTGAACGGCCAGTTCACCCTGACCGATTTGCAGGCCGACAGCGCCCAGGCCATCACCTACTGCCAAGTGCATTTGGTGGAAGAAAAAGACGGCAAAAACATCATGCAAAGCCACAGCGTGCGTTATCAAGACCGCTATGTCAAACAAGATGGAAAGTGGCTGATTGCGCACCGCATTGCCAACTTCATGATCAGCGAAACGCGCGAATTGGTCGCAGCAGCTTGAGAGAAGGAGCCATCATGCCAAGCCTGGCCGCGGCGTTAGCGGCTGCTCTGGTTCTGGGCGGGTGCACTACCGGTAAAACCATCGCCATTGAACAGCAAGGCAGCTTTACCGTGGGAGCAGCTACGTTACTCATTCGGGTACGTTCAAGCAGGAGAACTTTATTGCCCCCGACGGCCAGCGCGCTTACGGCGATTTTGCCTATGTGAAATACCAAACGCCCGCCAATGCCAAGCCCCTGCCTTTGATTTTCCAGCACGGCGGCGCACAGTCCTCCCGCACGTGGGAAAGCACGGTAGACGGCCGCGAAGGTTTTGATACACTGTTTTTGCGCAAGGGTTACAGCGTCTATCTGCTCGACCAGCCGCGCAGCGGCAAATCCAATCTTTCTACAAAAGCTGTCACCCCCGACACCCCTTGGGCAAGCAACCCGATGTATGGCGACAAAACCCTGTGGCTGCTCTCGCGCATGGGGCATTACGACGGAAACGGCAAGCCCGTTGCCAACGCCCAATTTCCGGCAGGCGAAGAGGCTTACCAAGCTTTTCAGCAGGCATGGAAGATTGGTTCGGGGCCGCTGGACAACGATTTGAATGCCGATGTGTTGGCGCAGCTGGTGGACAAAACCGATGGCGCAATACTGGTTACTCATTCCATGGGCGGCACCATCGGCTGGCGCGCGGCCCTGCGCAGCGATAAGGTCAAAGCCATTGTGGCCTGGGAGCCCGGCGGCACGCCGTTCATCTTTCCGAAAAATGAAATGCCAACGGTCACCAAAGCCCGCTTTGCAGCCCTAAGCAGCTCGGCCATGGGCGTGCCGATGAATGAATTTCTGAAGCTGACCAAAATCCCGATCGTGCTGTATTACGGCGACTACATTCGGGTAGGTTCAGAGAATGTCGGCGAAGACAAATGGGGCACTGAACTGGAGATGGCCAAACAGTTTGTCGAAACCATTAACCGCCACGGCGGCGACGCCACGTTGGTGCACTTGCCCGAAATCGGCATCCAAGGCAACTCGCACTTTTTGATGGGCGAGAAAAACAATCAACAGTTAGCCGACTTAATGGCGGCTTGGTTGAAAGAAAAAGATTTGGATAAAAAATAGCTGCAAGGCGCGGAAGCCTCATGCCCCAGCCAAAACGGGCGCTGCGGCAAAAGCCGTTCGTTTGGGCTGAGTCCCTGACTGCCTGAAATGGCAACTCTGTATCAAAGCGAAGGCGTGCAGCTTGCCTTTGCAGTAGCAAGCTGCACGCAACCTATGCAACAACAGGATGGTGCTTTAAAGAGCACCGCGCGGGACTTGCGGCAGCTGGGCCAGCTCGTCGCTGACCAAGCGCACGATGAGGCGATCCAGCGTTTCCACCGAATAGTTGCTCACGTCGTGCACGGTTTCTCGCCCCGGCCCGCTGGCAGGGTTGTGGGCTTGGGCATAGGTGAGGAAGACGAAGCGCCCGCCGGTGTACTGCGCGATTTGGCGCTGGATGTATTCGCCCTGCTTGTTCAGGCCACTGGCCCCCACGCTGAAGACCTTGATGCCCTTGCCCAGGGCGGCCATCATGCTGTCGTCGTACTGCGGGCCGGGGTAGTCCAGGTGCGGGGGCGCATCGGCCAGCAGCACCAGCAGGCGCGTGGCACCGTCGCCGCGCCAGCTAAGGGCATGCACGGCTTCGAACAGGGCTTCGTTCATGGCCTCTGGCTCGTCACCGCCACCATCGGCTTGCAACTGGTTCAGTACTTTCTGGAAAGCATCCAGATCGCTGGTGAAGTCGTGGCTGCGCAGCACGAAGGCATCGGTCTTGTCGCGGTAGGCCACCAGCCCAAAGCAGGTGTCGGGTCGGCTGGGCAGACGGGCCACTTCGTCGGCAATGGCTCGCAGGCTGGTCTTGAGCTTGGCGATTTCGTCGCCCATGGAGCCGGTGGCGTCGATCATGAACACCAGGTCCAAGCGCGCGCGCGCGGCCGGCGCGGCGGCGCTCAGCGTGACGTCCACCGCACTGGGCTGGCCGCGCTGGAACACGGCTTTGGCGGTGGCCTGGCCCTGACGCACGCTCACTTCGTACAACTGGCTGGCCTGGGAGTCGAAGGCATCGGGGGCAATCCATGCGCGGCCGCCTGCGTCGGTGCGCGCCCACATGGCGGCTCCGCTGCTGGCGCGTACGACCACTTGCGCGTCGGGCACGGCCTGACCGCGTTCGTCGCGCACTTGCAGCAACACGCGGGCACGCACATCGCGCGGGCGGTGCTCCACTTGGGTGCGATCGCGAAAGGCCAAGTACTGCGTGAAGTCGGCGTTGTCGTCCACCATCCCGGCGGTGACGGGTTCCTGCGCAAGCTGCAAGGCTTTGCCACGCCCAACACCCGAATCAATAAGCGCAATGGGCGCTGGCGCTGGTGCTGGTGCTGGTGCGACCGCAGCAAGTTCAGCCGCCTCCGCTACTGGTGCAGCAGGGGCAGACAGCGCAATGGCGCCATCTGCACTGCGGGCCCTGTATTTGGCGTGAGCGCCCAAAGCAGCGGAGCCTATGCGCCGAGGCAGCTGCGCAGGCTGCGTGCCCGGCTCTTCGTGCGTGCGCACTGCGCGCGAGCAGCTGTCGGCCGATGGGGCATAGAACAAAGGTTGGGGCTGGCCTGCCTGAACAGGCTTGATGCGCAATGCAGAACGCGGTCGGGTAAAGGAATCAGCCGCTGCGGGCTCCGGCCAAATGGCAGGGGCAAACGTTGGCACATCTGGCGCTGCCTTGCTGCCCACGGGGGCCAGCAAGAGCGCGGCCAAGGCCAATGCGATTGAAGCGCTTGAGGTGTGGCGGTAAGACATACAAAGCTCCTGTGTGTTGATCAGACTCTTGCATGAAACGGTATTGGCGCGATTGTGGGGTTAAATCACGCACGCCAAACTGCAACTATCCGTAACGCCTACTGGCTCCCCTCCTTGCAATTTGGCAATGGCAGTTGAGCGTTTAGCTCTCCTCTAACTGGTTGCACGGATATGGCGTTTTTTCGCCGAAATGCGACTTATCCCTTGATCGAGATCAGCACATCCGGCAAGAGTCACATCAACCATTTTTTGTTGATCAAGTGATGCCCTTTCCTCTCGCCCTTTCAACCGGGATTCCGTCATAAAGATGCAAGACCGCAAAAACTACCATAGCTGGCCGTTTGGAACCCATCCGTCGATGCCACGCAGGCGCCATGGCTTGTATATGGAGCCATCCTCTAAAGATGCCGATAGAGATAACAAACCTTACTGTGCTCTGGCTGCATGTTCCCGCAGCCAACGGTCATACAGCCATTCTTCGGTGGTACGCCGCATGCGTATGTTTGACCATTGCAGGTCGCGTTCAAACAAGATGGGGGTTTCGTCAGCCCCAATGGTGACCCAAAACCAGCTTCCGTCAGACGTGTTGCGCGCCTTGACGCGCATTCCTGTGAGCTGAGCCGCTGTATCGCCGCCGGCGCGCCGCACCCGAATCGATTCAGTATGGGGGGCGATGGAGCTGATACGCATGGAAGGCAGCAAATCTGGTGCGAACTCGCGCAAAAAGGCCCTTGCGATTTGTTCACTGCGCTCACGCGACGGCAATGGTTTACCCGCTCCATCCAGTGTCAAATAGGCAAAACCCTTGAGCCTGCCATCAGCGCCGATCAGCGTGCTGAAGTGTTCTCCGCCCAGTCCGGTATTTCGCCCGTCGCGCCGCTCGTAGCGGGTCAGTGTGGAGGGTGCTCCATCCACGCTCACTGTGCGCTTTGTGGTTTGACGATGGGTTTGAGGAGCAGTGATTGGGCTGCCCCCAGATGGTGACGATGGTGAAGGCGGTTGCGTTTGGGCGATGGCCAATGTGGCCCAGAAGCTTGCCGCCAGTGCCAAAATCGAAAACAACGAGCGTCGAATGGTTTGCATGTTTACCTCACGATTGGAACGAGCGCGCACTGCTGGCCACGCAAGCGGCTGCCAGAAGAAGCGCTACAGCCAAACTCCCCAGCAGCATGACGAAGCTGGGCACCTGATTGGCAACCAGCGGACCGATACTCGCGCCGAAGAAAAGAATGGCGCCGTTGAGTGCCATGCCCCCAGCTCGGTTGGGCATGGCCAAAGTGCCGTACTGCGTAATCATCGCCGGAATGGCCAGCGCAACGCCGGTCACAAAAACCAGGCTGCTGGCAGCGATGCCGGTCAAAGAGCCCGACAAAACAGCCTCTAGCGCCAGCCCCAGAGAAGCCAGCGCATAGCCCGCCGCAGCTGCGCCCGCCATGCCGATGCGATCGGCCAGTTTCCCGGCCAAGAGTGCAACGAACATGCCAGGCAACCCCACCAAACGCAGCAAAATAACCTGTTCCGAATCAAGCCCCAGCACACGCAGCTGTGACCCCAAAGCCGTGTACATGGCAACAAACGACAGCAACAAAGTGATGTGCGCGCACGATAACAACAAAACGGGCGGTTGCAACGCCAGCCTGCCCAAAGCGATAAAGCGATGCCACAAGTGCCCATCAATACTGGCGCGCACCGGCTCTTTGATCACTACAGCCGCCAACGCCGTCGCGGCGAACAGGCAGGCCCCTGTTGCAAGAAAAACCCAGGTCCAACTCCAGCGCAGCGCAAGCCAGGCGGCAAGCACCTGACCAAAGATGCCTGCCACGAGAAACGCTGTGGACATGGCCCCCACCGCGGTCACCCGGCGCTGTGCCGGCAAAGATTCGACCAGCCAGGCCAGAGCGACTGGCGCAAAACTGGATGCTGCCAACCCCTGCACTATTCGTGCTGCCGCCAACCAGGTTAACGATGGCACGAAGGCACATGCCAGCGTGGCGACAGTTAGCACAGCCATCCCGGCAAGCATCACCGGTCGACGCCCGTACTGGTCGGACACGGCTCCCCAGAACAAGAAACCCAAGGAATAGGCGAGACTGAAACAGGAGGCCAGCGCAAAAATGAGGTCTTTGGGTGCCGCTGAGCTGAACGTTTGACCAATATATGGCAGCAGCGGAATCGCCAGATAGAGCTGGGTCAAAACCAACAGGGCGATCACCAGCAGCAAGATGACAGAACCACCCGCGACATGCTGCTGATGAAGCAAAACCTTCTTTGCACCCACTCCCCCGCTGCAGGCGGTTTCACGCATGGCGCACGGCTGTACCACAGATGACCGAATGGGCCTGCCGTTTTGTGTGCAGATCCCAGAAACACTCGGCGACATCGGCCGGTGCCACGGTGTTTTGCTTGCCGTCTGCGCCTGGTGTTCCCGCAACAAAGCCATTGACGATCACTTCGCCGACATGGATACCACGCGCTGCCAGTGTGTGCGCCAGAATACCGGTAGCTTTGTGCTGTGCGGCTACGCTGATGGCCAGCGCACCATAGCCGGTTGCAAAGGCATTGATCTCCGGCTTGTCCAGCGCCATGATGCCGCAGGTAGCCAACACGGTGCCCTGATGCGCCTCCAGATCGGCGAGACACGCTTGCACGGCAGTGATATAGCTTGCCACCCGCAAATCGAAGCTGTTGCTCAGATCGGCAGGCGGTATGGAAAGCAAATCGCCCTCGATATCAAGAAAGGCATTCCAATGCAGGATGCCAACGGGTCCCCATTCTTTACGAACCTCCGCCACAACACGCCGCACTGCCGCAACATCGCTCAAATCGGCTGGAAAGGCCCGCGCTTGAATGCCTTCTTCTGTCAGTTGTTGCACCGCCGCTGTTAAACGCTGCGCATTGCGCGCAACCACGGCAACACGATGCCCGGCCTTGCCGAAACGGCGGGCAACCGCCTGAGATATGCCTTGGCCGTAGCCACAAATGAGGATGGTGTGTTGCATCATCTGCCCTCCATTAAATTCCAACTACAACGTTGGAGTTGATTTTAGTATCATTCCACTTTCAACACAATCCACAAAAATACAGACAATAGCTTGGGACACAGAAGGCACAAAACGCAGGATTCTCGAAGCAGCAATGGCCGAATTCGCCCGCTTTGGCCCCGATGGCACGACAGTTGAGCACATCGCCAAGTCGGCCAACGTGAACAAGGAGCGGATTTACAACTATTTTGGCGACAAGCAAGCGCTGTTTTCGGCCGTTTTGCGCTGCGAACTGGCCAAAGTCGCTCAGGCCATGCCGGTTTCATCCTTTGCTGTTGAGGATATTGGCGAATATGCGGGCCGCGCTTATGACTACCATCGCCAGCACCCCGAACTGAGCCGCTTGATGCGCTGGGAAGGCCTGACCTTTGACAGCGAAGTGCCCGACGAGCAACTGCGCCGTGAATACTATGGCTACAAAGTCCAAGCCATGGCCGAGGGGCAGCGCCAAGGCGCGGTCAGCATCGCCTTGGAAGCGGATCACCTGATCTTTCTGGTGCTCGCACTGGCGGGGTGGTGGTCGGCTGTACCCCAGGTGGCACGTATGCTCACCGGCCCGGAGAGCGAACAGGAACATGCCCGACGCCGGGCCTCTGTCGTCAAAGCCGCCCGGCGGCTGGCTGGCGCTTGATACGGCGTCTGAAACGGCAAATGCCGCAGGCTGGCGTCAAACGTCGTCCCCCTTGCCATCCAAAAAACAGGCCGCCATGGCATCAGCACATGGACGGCCGAGGTCAAGAGAAAGCTTTTGGCTTTATTTGCAGCTGGGCTTGCCGGTGCGATGGTTGATCGCGCCATAGCTGATCAACAGCTTCTGCATGTCGGCATAGCCGCGGTCGCAGGCAAAGCTCAAGGCGCTCTGATCCTTTTGTCGAGAAACCAAGTTCACGTTTGCCCCCTGAGAGACCAGGTATTTCACAATCTCGATGCGGTTATTGCTGGCTGCCACCATGACAAGGGTTTCCCCGTCGGATTCCACCGTCTGGTCGTTCAGGTCTGTCTCGGCCTTGAGCAGGGCGTGCACTTTCTTGACGATGTTCACGTTGTTGCCCAGCGCGGCGGATTTGAGCACGTTATACACATCGCCCCGATCGGTGGCGCGCAGGCTGGCGCCTTGGGCAATCAAATAATCCACCATGTCTTCGTAACCAATAAAGGCGGCCCAGCCCAAAGCGGTTTGCCCCAGGCTGCCTACGTCTTGGGCTTCCAGTTTTTGGCCCTTGGCCACCATGGCTTTGACTGTTGCCAGATCACCGCGTTTGACGGCATCAAACCACGCCGCATCAGGCCCTGTGGATGGGCGGCCATAAAAAATGCGATGGGGCAATTTGGTGCGGCTGGCAATCTCTTCCATTTCTGCCTGGCTGAGTCGATAGCCTCCTGCTGCTTTGGCTGCAGCAGACTGCGCCTGCACACTTCCGGAGCCCATCAACAGCGCTGTGCACAGCACAGACGCACACAGGCGAGACCCGCTCGCAACACGACCGTTCTGCTTGAATGACATGATTACCTCCTTCAGTTACCGTTG
>RRZT011278353.1_pt1 | contig 21863 bp, 16 predicted proteins | sample 2165551 | NCBI WGS metagenome assembly RRZT01 (sample SAMN10456910, study PRJNA506462) | wastewater metagenome | biome: wastewater; feature: sludge; material: wastewater sludge; isolation source: wastewater sludge with Escherichia coli K12::gfp cells carrying plasmid... | place: USA: Moscow, Idaho... | reverse complement strand
TGGAACGCCGGCGGCCTGCACCTGCACCTGGAAGGCGACGCCAACGACTATGTCGGCAAGGGCATGACCGGCGGCAAGATCGTCATCACCCCGCCGGCCGGCAGCGCGCTGCAGAGTCAGGAGTCGGCCATCGTCGGCAACACCTGCCTGTACGGCGCCACCGGCGGCAAGCTGTTCGCCGCGGGCACCGCCGGCGAGCGCTTCGCGGTGCGCAACTCCGGCGCCCACGCGGTGGTGGAAGGTACCGGCGATCACTGCTGCGAGTACATGACCGGCGGCTTCGTCTGCGTGCTGGGCAAGACCGGCTACAACTTCGGCTCGGGCATGACCGGCGGCTTCGCCTACGTGCTGGACCAGGACAACGGCTTCTTCGACCGCGTCAACCACGAGCTGGTCGACCTGCAGCGCATCAGCGGCGAGCCGATGGAGGCCTACCGCAGCCACCTGCAGCGCGTGCTGCGCGAATACGTGGCGGAAACCGGCAGCGCCTGGGGCGCCGAGGTGCTCGACAACCTCGACGACTACGTGCGCCGCTTCTGGCTGGTCAAGCCCAAGGCCGCGAGCCTCAAGTCGCTGCTGTCCAGCACCCGGGCCAACCCGCAGTAAGGCCGAGCCAGGCCGCCGGTCCCGCGCGAGGCGCGAGAACCGGCGGTCACCCTGATGAGTTTCGCAGCCGCGGGCGCCAGGCCCGGGGCTGCTGCAAAGAGGTTCTGATATGACTGAGCGTCTGCATAACGACTTCCAGTTCATCGAGGTCGGCCGCAAGGATCCGAAGAAGAAGCTGCTGCGCCAGCGCAAGAAGGAATTCGTCGAGATCTACGACCTGTTCAAGCCGGCGCAGGCCACCGAACAGGCGCACCGCTGCCTGGAGTGCGGCAACCCGTACTGCGAGTGGAAGTGCCCGGTGCACAACTTCATCCCCAACTGGCTGAAGCTGGTCTCCGAAGGCAACATCCTCGCCGCCGCCGAACTCAGCCACCAGACCAACACCCTGCCGGAAGTCTGCGGCCGCGTGTGCCCGCAGGACCGCCTGTGCGAGGGCGCCTGTACCCTGGCCGACGGCTTCGGCGCGGTGACCATCGGCTCGGTGGAGAAGTACATCACCGACACCGCCTTCGCCATGGGCTGGCGCCCGGACATGTCGAAAGTCGTGCCGACCGGCAAGCGCGTCGCGGTGATCGGCGCAGGGCCGGCTGGCCTCGGCTGCGCCGACGTGCTGGTGCGCAACGGCGTGACCCCGGCGGTGTTCGACAAGAACCCGGAAATCGGCGGCCTGCTGACCTTCGGTATCCCCGAGTTCAAGCTGGAGAAGAGCGTGCTGAGCCGCCGCCGCGAGGTGTTCAGCGGCATGGGCATCGAGTTCCGCCTCAACACCGAGGTGGGCCGCGACGTCACCATGGAGCAGCTGCTCGCCGAGTACGATGCGGTGTTCATGGGCATGGGCACCTACAACTACATGAAGGGCGGTTTCCCCGGCGAGGATCTGCCGGGCGTCTACGACGCGCTGGACTTCCTGATCGCCAACGTCAACCGCAACCTCGGTTTCGAGAAGTCGCCCGCCGACTTCATCGACATGGCCGGCAAGAAAGTGGTGGTGCTCGGCGGCGGCGATACGGCGATGGACTGCAACCGCACCTCGATCCGCCAGGGCGCCAAGAGCGTCACCTGCGCCTACCGCCGCGACGAGGAAAACATGCCCGGTTCGCGCCGCGAGGTGAAGAACGCGAAGGAAGAGGGGGTGAAGTTCCTGTTCAACCGCCAGCCCATCGCCATCGTCGGCGAAGGCCGGGTCGAGGGCGTCAAGGTCATCGAGACCCGTCTCGGCGAGCCGGACGCCCGCGGCCGCCGCAGCCCCGAGCCGATCCCAGGTTCCGAGGAGATCCTGCCGGCCGATGCCGTGGTGATCGCCTTCGGCTTCCGCCCGAGCCCGGCGCCGTGGTTCGAGCAGCACGGCATCCGGGTCGACGGCTCCGGCCGGGTGATCGCCCCGGAAGCCGGCCAGTTCAAGTTCCAGACCGGTAACCCAAAGATCTTCGCCGGCGGCGACATGGTGCGCGGCTCGGATCTGGTGGTCACCGCGATCTTCGAGGGCCGCCAGGCCGCCGAGGGCATCCTCGACTACCTGGGCGTCTGAGCGGCGGGCGCCCGGCGGCGCCTGACTCCGATCAATGCCCCACGCAAAGGCACGGCACCCGCCGTGCCTTTTGCTGTCCGCTTTGCGACAATGCCGCCCTGACTTTTGCCCGGAGGCCGTGATGACCGCCCTGAAGAACGACCGTTTCCTGCGCGCCCTGCTCAAGCAGCCCGTCGACGTCACCCCGGTGTGGATGATGCGCCAGGCCGGTCGCTATCTCCCCGAGTATCGCGCCACGCGGGCCAAGGCCGGTGACTTCGTCAGCCTGATGAAGAACCCCGAGCTGGCCTGCGAGGTCACCATCCAGCCGCTGGATCGCTACCCGCAGCTGGACGCCGCCATCCTGTTCTCCGACATCCTGACCATTCCGGATGCGATGGGGCAGGGCCTGTACTTCGAGACCGGCGAAGGTCCGCGCTTCCGCAAGGTGATCGGCAGCATGGCCGACATCGAGGCGCTGCCGATTCCCGATGCCGAACAGGATCTGGGCTATGTGATGGAAGCGGTGCGCACCATCCGCCGCGAGCTGAACGGTCGGGTGCCGCTGATCGGCTTCTCCGGCAGCCCTTGGACGCTGGCCACCTACATGGTCGAGGGCGGCTCCAGCAAGGACTTCCGCAAGTCCAAGGCGATGCTCTACGACAATCCGCAGGCCATGCATGCCCTGCTCGACAAGCTGGCCGCCTCGATCACCGTCTATCTCAACGGGCAGATCAAGGCCGGCGCCCAGGCCGTGCAGATCTTCGACTCCTGGGGCGGCGCGCTGTCGGCGGCGGCCTACCAGGAATTCTCCCTGGCCTACATGAAGAAGATCGTCGACGGCCTGATCCGCGAGCACGACGGCCGCCGCGTGCCGGTGATCCTGTTCACCAAAGGCGGCGGCCTGTGGCTGGAGTCGCTGGCCGACAGCGGCGCCGAGGCCCTGGGTCTGGACTGGACCTGCGACATCGGCAGCGCCCGCGCCCGCGTCGGCGCCAAGGTGGCCCTGCAGGGCAACATGGACCCCGCGGTGCTGTACGCCAAGCCGGCGGCGATCCGCGCCGAAGTGGCGCGCATCCTCGCCGCCTACGGTGCGGGCTCGGGGCATGTGTTCAACCTCGGTCACGGCATCACCCCGGAAGTCGACCCGGCCCATGCCGGCGCCTTCTTCGAGGCGGTGCACGAGCTGTCGGCGCAGTACCACCGCTGAGTCCCGCGTCAAGCCACGAAGCCCGATCCGCTGATCGGGCTTCGTCGTTTCCGGGGTAAGGCCGCAGGTCAGCCCGGCGCCGCTTTGGGCGGCAGCCGCGACAGGTGCAGCGCCACCAGCAGCGCCACGCCGAGCAGCGCGGCAATGAAGCCGGCGACGCCGTTCCAGCCGGCGTGGGCCCAGAAGAAGCCGCCGGCGGTGCCGGCCACGCTGGAGCCCAGGTAGTAGCTGAACAGGTACAGCGACGAAGCCTGGCCGCGGGCGCGCAGGGCGCGGCGGCCGACCCAGCTGCTGGCCAGCGAGTGCGCGGCGAAGAAGCCGAAGGCGAACAGCAGCATGCCGCCGAGCACCAGCAGCAGCGGCCCGGCCAGGGTCAGCAGGGCGCCGGCCAGCATCAGCAGGATCGCCGGCCAGAACACCCGGTGGCGGCCGAGGCGGTCGGCCAGCACGCCGGCCTGGGTCGAGCTGTAGGTGCCCGACAGGTAGACCACCGAGAGCAGGCCGACGAACGCCTGGCTCATCCCGTAGGGCGCCTCCAGCAGGCGGTAGCCGATGTAGTTGAACAGGGTGACGAAGCCGCCCATCAGCAGGAAGGCTTCGAGAAACAGCCAGGGCAGGCCGCGGTCGGAAAAGTGCAGGCGCAGCCCCTCGACCAGATTGGCCAGGCTCAGCGGCGTCGGCCGGAAGTGCCGCGAGTCCGGCAGCAGGCGCCAGAACAGCAGCGCGGCGCCGAGGCCGAGCAGCCCGAGGCTGGCGACCGCCGCCTGCCAGGAGACGAAGTCCACCAGCACGCCGCTGAGCAGCCGCCCGCTCATCCCGCCCAGGGCGTTGCCGGAGATGTACAGGCCCATGGCCAGGCCCAGGTGTGGCGGATGGATCTCCTCGCTGAGGTAGGACATCGCCACCGCCACCAGGCCGCTGAGCGCCAGGCCGACCAGCGCGCGCATCAGCAGCAGGGTTTCCCAGCTGGGCATCAGCGGCGCCAACAGGGTGCACAGCGCGGCGGCGAGCAGCGCGGCGACCATCACCGGCTTGCGCCCGACGGCATCCGACAGCGGGCCGGTGAACAGCAGGCCGACGGCCAGGGTCACGGTGGAAATCGACAGCGCCAGGCTGCTCTGCGCCGCACTCAGGGCGAAGGCGGCGGAGAACACCGGAAGCATCGGCTGCACGCAGTAGAGCAGGGCGAAGGTGGCGAAGCCGCCGGCGAACAGCGCCCAGTTGGTGCGGCGGAACAGGCGCGTGCCCTTCTCGATGTAGGCGGGGGGCGGGGAGTCGTGTCGGTCTGCCGGAGCGGCCAGGGTGTGCATCGGGAGCCTCGCGGAGCGTGCGGCCGGCGGCGGGGGCGCCGGATGCCGGCAAGCATAGGGGAGGCGATATTCTTCGCTCCAATATATTATTCGACTCGTCTGATAGGTATGGCGAATCAATCATGGAGCTTAGGCACTTGCGCTACTTCGTCGCCGTCGCCGAGGAACTGCACTTCGGTCGCGCGGCACTGCAACTGGGCATCTCCCAGCCGCCGCTGAGCCAGCAGATCCAGGCCCTGGAGGACGAGCTGGGCGTGCGCCTGCTGGAGCGCACCAATCGCCGGGTGGCGCTCAGCGAAGCCGGCCGGCTGTTTCTGGTCGAGGCCCGCGCAGCGCTGGCCCAGGTCGACAAGGCGGTGGCCGTGGCGCGCCGTGCCCAGCGCGGCGAGCTGGGCGAGCTGAAGGTCGGCTTCACCTCCTCGGCGCCCTTCACCTCGACCATTCCGCGCGCCATCCAGGCGTTCCGCCAGGCCTGCCCGGAGGTGCATCTCGACCTGCACGAGCTGAGCAGCCGCGGGGTGGCCGAGGCGGTGTACGAGCGGCGCCTGGCGGTGGGGATGATCCGCCCGCTGGCGCTGCCCGAGGGCATGACGGCGCTGGAACTGTTCGCCGAACCGCTGGTGGCGGTGCTGCCGGCCGGCCACCGGCTGGCGGCGGCGGACGCGGCGCTGACCCTGGGCGAACTGGCCGAGGAGCCGTTCGTGTTCTTCCCGCGCACCTTCGGCACCGGCCTCTACGGCCAGCTGCAGCAACTGGCGCGGGCCGCCGGCTTCTCGCCGCGCATCGTCCAGGAAGCCAGCGAGGCGATGACCCTGATCGGTCTGGTCGCCACCGGCCTGGGCGTCACCGTGCTGCCGGCCTCGTTCAGCCGCATGCACATCGACGGCGTGGTCTGGCGCACCCTCGCCGACCCCGGCGCCAGCACCGCGGTGTGGCTGGTGCGCCGCGAGGACGAGGCATCGCCGCTGGTGGGGCGATTTGTCGAGTTGCTCAAAGGTGTATGCAATCGGTTGGCCTGAGCGCGGCCGCCCCGGTATCATCGCCCGGCCCGTCCGGGCATAACGGATGGCCGGATGGATTCGACTTTCACCTACAAGGAACGATCATGAAAAAGCTGTTCGCTGCCACTGCCGTCGCTGCCGCCACCCTGCTGACCGGTTGCGCCACCTCCGTGCCGGTGGGTGTCTTCTACACCGACGTGACCCTGCCTGCCGAAGCCACCAGCAACTCCGCTGCCGGCAAGGTCGGCAAAGCCACCTGCCAGAGCATCCTGAGCCTGGTCGCCACTGGCGATTGCAGCATCGAAGCCGCCAAGAAGAATGCCGGCATCACCGAAGTCACCCATGTCGACTGGAAGGCCAACAACATCCTCGGCATCATCGGCACCTACACCGTGACCGTCCACGGTCGCTAAGTAGCGCCCGCATGTGGCGGCCGCCCAGAGGCTGCCACATGCTCTCCCTGTCTCCCTGTCTCCCTGTCTCCCTGTCTCCCTGTCTCCCTGTCTCCCTGTCTCCCTGTCTCCCTGTCTCCCTGTCTCCCTGTACCTGGCCTCCGCATGGGCTCTCCTGCTGTCCTGCCGCGCGCGTTTTCCCATAGACTCTTCGCTCGCCAGACATCTAGACGACGAACAAGGAGAGGGCTCATGCGGCGCGTGGTATTCAATCAGAAGGGCGGAGTCGGCAAGTCGAGCATTGCCTGCAATCTGGCGGCGGTGAGCGCGGCGCAGGGCTATCGCACCCTGCTGGTCGATCTGGACAGCCAGGCCAACTCCACCCACTACCTCACCGGGCTGACCGGCGCGGACATTCCGGTGGGCATCGACGACTTCTTCCGCCAGGTGCTGGCCGGCAGCGCCGGCAAGAAGCCCAGGGTCAGGGTGCTGAGCACGCCTTTCGCCAATCTCGACCTGATCACCGCCAGCCCCGAACTGGCCGACCTGCAGCCCAAGCTGGAGGCCAAGCACAAGATCAACAAGCTGCGCAAACTGCTCGACGAGCTGGCCGAGGATTACGAGCGGATCTATCTGGATACCCCGCCGGCGCTGAACTTCTACACGGTTTCCGCACTGATCGGTGCCGATCGCGTGCTGATTCCCTTCGACTGCGACAGCTTCTCGCGTCAGGCGCTGTATGGCCTGCTGGCCGAGCTGGAGGAGCTGAAGGAGGACCACAACGAGGATCTCGAGGTCGAGGGCATCGTGGTCAACCAGTTCCAGCCGCGCGCCGCGCTGCCGCAGCAGATCCTCGACGAACTGATCGCCGAAGGCCTGCCGGTGCTGCCGGTGTATCTGGGAAGTTCGGTGAAGATGCGCGAGTCGCACCAGGCCTGCCGGCCGCTGATCCATCTCGATCCGCGCCACAAGCTGACCCGGCAGTTCGTCGAGCTGCACGCCCACCTCGAAGGCTGAGGCGCCGCCTCGGGCGGCTCAGCGCACCAGCAGCACGTCGCACGGAGGCTGGCGCAGCATCTGCAGCGCCAGGCTGCCGAGCAGCGCGTCGGCCAGGGCGCCGCGGCTGTGGCTGCCGAGGGCCAGCAGGTGCGGCTGCAGTTCGTCGATCAGTTGCTGCAGACACTGGTCGCGCTCGCCGGCGCGCCAGGCCGGGCGCAGCGGCGGAGCCTCGGCGTCTAGGCGCGCGCGCTCCTCCTCCAGCAGGCGTTCGAACAGCTCGCGCTGGAAGGCCAGTTCCTCTGGGTCATCGCCGGCGTGCAGGGCGGCGACTTCGTGGACATGGGCGACGTGCAGCTGGGCTTCGGGTTCGAGCAGCGTCGCCGCCCGTTGCAGGGCGCGGCTGGCGCAGGGCGAGAAGTCCAGCGGCACCAGTGCGCGCTGCCAGGGCGCGGGGTCGGCCCGTACCGCGAGCAGCACCGGGGTCGGACAGCGTTGCAGGATCTGCTCCAGGGTGGTGCCGGAAAAGCCCTGCGGCGAGTCGCGGTGATGGTCGCCGAGCACCAGCAGGTCGGCCTGCAGCCAGCCGGCCAGCGCGGGGCTCTCCACCGCCGCGCGGCCGCGCGCCAGACGCAGCTCGGCATGGGGCGCCGCGGCGGCCAGCCGGGTGCGGGCGGCAGCCTCGTCGGCGCCCTCGCCCAGCACATGCACCAGGCTCAGGCGCGCGCTCTGCCGGCGGGCCAGCTGCTCCGCGCGGCGCAGGGCCAGGTCGGCTTCCGGGCTGAGGTCGTGGGCGATCAGGATGTGCTTGAGCATGGCGGTCTCACACGCAGGACGAGGGGCGCCAGTATGCCGCGCCCGGCCGGGGCTGTCCCGCCCGCGCCCGGCTCACAGGCCGTGGCGCTGCAGCCAGGCGCGGAGTTGCGGCAGCGCGAGGGCGCCGCTCTGCCGCGCCGCTTCGCGGCCGTCCTTGAAGAGGATCAGGGTGGGAATCGAGCGGATGCCGAGCTGGCCGGCCAGCCCCTGTTCCGCCTGGCTGTCCAGCTTGCCCAGTCGCACCCGGCCGGCGAGCTGCCGGGCGGCCTGGTCGAACACCGGGGCGAAGGCCTTGCACGGCCCGCACCAGTCGGCCCAGACGTCGAGCAGCAGCGGCAGGTCGCCCTTGAGCTGGGCGGCGAAGTTGCCGGCGTGGACGGCGAAGGGCGCGGCGGGCAGCACGGCCTGCTTGCAGCGCCCGCAGCGCGGGGCGTCGGCGAGGCGCGCGGCGGGAATGCGGTTGAGCCCGTCGCAGTGCGGGCAGGGGACGAGCAGCGGATCGGTCATGGCAGCCTCCGGGTGGGTATTGCTCCAGAGTGGGGGCGCCGCCGCGGATATCAAGGCGCTGCGGGGGGCGCCGTGACGGCGCACCCCGCGTGGCTCAGCCGCGGGAGGCTTCCAGCGCCTGGGTGAGGTCGGCGAGGATGTCGTCGATGTGCTCGATGCCGATGGACAGGCGGATCATGTCCTGACTGACGCCGGCGCGGGCCAGCTCCTCGGCGTTGAGCTGGCGGTGGGTGGTGCTCGCCGGGTGGCAGGCCAGCGACTTGGCGTCTCCGATGTTGACCAGGCGCACCACCAGCTGCAGGGCGTCGATGAAGCGCGCGCCGGCTTCCAGGCCGCCCTTGATGCCGAAGGAGAGGATCGACGCCGGGGCGCCGCCCATGTACTTCTGCGCCAGTTCGTGCTCGGGATGCTCGGCGAGGCCGGCGTACTTCACCCAGGCCACCTGCTCGTGGCCGGCGAGGAACTCGGCGACCCGCAGGGCGTTGCTGCAGTGGCGCTCCATGCGCAGGGCGAGGGTTTCCAGGCCCTGGAGGATGAGGAAGGCGTTGAACGGCGACAGCGCCGCGCCCATGTTGCGCAGCGGCACCACCCGGCAGCGGGCGATGAAGGCCGCGGCGCCGAAGGTTTCGCTGTAGTTGACCCCGTGATAGGAGACGTCCGGGGTGTTGAGCAGCGGGAAGCGCTCGCGGTTGTCGGCCCAGGGGAACTTGCCGGAGTCCACCACGATGCCGCCGAGGCTGGTGCCGTGGCCGCCCATGTACTTGGTCAGCGAATGCACCACGATGTCGGCGCCGTGCTCGAAGGGCCGGCACAGCGCCGGGCTGGCCACGGTGTTGTCGACGATCAGCGGCACGCCGTGGCGGTGCGCGGCCTTGGCCAGGGCTTCGAGGTCGACGATATTGCCCGCCGGATTGCCGATGGATTCGCAGAACACCGCCTTGGTGTTGGCGTCGATCAGCGCCTCCAGCGACTCGATGTCGTCGTGCGGGGCGAAGCGCACCTCGATGCCCTGGCGCGGCAGGGTGTGGGCGAACAGGTTGTAGGTGCCGCCGTAGAGCTTGGCCACCGAAACGATGTTGTCGCCGGCCTCGGCGAGGGTCTGGATCGCGTAGGTGATCGCCGCCATGCCCGAGGCCACCGCCAGCGCGGCGATGCCGCCCTCCAGGGCCGCGACGCGCTTCTCCAGCACGTCGTTGGTGGGGTTCATGATCCGCGTGTAGATGTTTCCCGGCACCTTGAGATCGAACAGGTCGGCGCCGTGCTGGGTGTCGTCGAAGGCGTAGGAGGTGGTCTGGTAGATCGGCACCGCCACCGCCTTGGTGGTCGGATCGGGGCTGTAGCCGGCGTGGATGGCCAGGGTTTCCAGTTTCATGCGCGCGTCCTTGGAGGGCAGGGAAAGCGCGCAGCATGCCGAGAGGCGCCGGCCGCGGTCAATGACGTGGAGCAAGCCGGCCCCGGAGCGCCGGGGCCGGGCTTACGGCACCGGCACCAGCGGCCAGAACAGCGGGATCACCGCCGTGGCCACCAGCCAGAGCAGGATGTTCAGCGGGATGCCGACCTTCATGAAGTCGCCGAAGCGGTAACCGCCGGCGTTGTAGACGAAGGTGTTGGTCTGGTAGCCGATCGGCGTGGCGAAGCTGGCGCTGGCGGCGAACATCACCGCGACGACGAAGGCGCGCGGATCGACGCCCAGGTGCTGGGCCATGCCGATGGCGATGGGAGTGACCAGCACCGCCACCGCGTTGTTGGACAGCACTTCGGTGAGGATCGAGGTGAACAGGTAGATGAACGACAGCAGCAGCAGCGGCCCGGCCCAAGGCAGCAGGCCCATCACGTTCTCGACGATCAGCCGTACCAGGCCGACCTTGTCCATGGCGATGCTCACCGCCAGCATGCCGAAGATCAGGCTGAGGATCTTCCAGTCCACCGCCTTGTAGGCGTCCTCGACGTCCAGGCAGCGGGTGGCCAGCACCACCGCGGCGCCGATGATCGCCAGGCCCTCGATGGGCATCACGCCGAGGGCGGCCAGCAGCATCACCGCGGCGGTGGCGAGGATGGCGATCGGCGCCTTGTCGCGGCGGTAGGCGCGCTCCTGCACGGCGTTGAGGCTGATCAGCTCGCCGTTGTCGGCGAAACGCTTGATCTGCGCCGGGGTGCCTTCCACCAGCATCACGTCGCCGAACTGCAGCTGGAAGTCGTCGAGGTTGCCCTGCACATTCTCGTCCTGGCGATGCACCGCCAGCACGTTGATGCCGTAGCGCGCGCCGAGGTCGAGGTCGCGCATCGGCCGGTGGCTGTAGCGCGAGTTGCGGCCGACGATGGCCTCGGCGAGCACCACGTTCTGGCTGCTCACCGTCTCGAAGGCGTCGCCGCGGTTGAAGGCCAGGTGGCCGCTCTCGCGCAGGTCGACGACGTCGCGCACCTGGCCGTGCAGCACCAGCAGGTCGCCGGCCTGCAGCACGAAGTGGTGGTCGGGGCGGCTGATCTGGGCATCCGCGCGACTGACCTGCAGCACCTGCAGGCCGCTGCCGCCGTTGAGGTTGGCCTCGCCGATGCTCTTGCCGATCACCGCCGAGCCGGCCGGTACCCTCAGCTCGCTGACGAAGGTGCGGTCGAGGTCGGGGCGCAGCTGCTTGGATAGGGTGTCGCGCGCCGGCAGTAGGCGCTTGCCGACGGTCAGCAGGTAGGCCATGCCGACGGCGGCGAGGATCAGGCCGGCGCCGGTGATCTCGAAGATGCCGAAGGGTTCGAGGCCGGCCTTGCGCGCCACGCCGTCGACCAGGATGTTGGTCGAGGTGCCGATCATGGTCAGGCTGCCGCCGAGAATGGTGGCGTAGGACAGCGGGATCAGCAGCTTGGTGGGCAGGGTGCCGGCGCGCTTGGCCAGGGCGATGGCCACCGGAGTGAGGATCGCCACCACCGGGGTGTTGTTCAGGCAGGCGGACACCACCAGCGCGGTGAGGGTGATGCCGGTGAGTACCCGGGAGGGACTGGTGCCGACCAGGTTGCCCAGCCAGTTGCCGAGGGCGTCGATGCAGCCGGTGCGCTCCAGCGCGGCGGACAGCACGAACATGCAGGCGATGGTCACCGGCGCCGAGTTGGACAGCACGCCGAGCACCTCGGCCGGCAGCAGCAGGCCGGTGACCAGCAGGGCGGCCACGGCGATGGCGACGACGATGTCCGGGCTCCACTTCTCGCGGATGAACGCATACAGAACCCAGACCAGCAGGGCGGCGACGAACCAGAGCGACAGCGAGTCCGGCAGCATGGACATCCTTGGGGCGAATCTCGTGTGAGGTATCGGCCGGACGCCCTGTGGGGCGCCGGCGGGGCCTCAACAATAGGGCGATTCGCTTAGACAGTCCAAGAATGTTTGAGCAGGTTTATATGCCTCCGGGTATTAAGAAAACGGGCCGGCCGGGGGGGCTGCCGGCGGCCCTGCGCCGCGCCCTCAGGACGAGCAGCTGATCGCCAGGTGCTTGCCCCATGCCGGCGGGCGCTCGGCGTAGCGGGCCATGTCCGGCTGCTCGTCGAAGGGCCGCGACAGCACGGCGTGCAGCTCGCGCACCGGCGCGTAGTCGTTCTTTTCCGCCGCCTCGATGGCCTGCTGGGCCAGGTAGTTGCGCAGGACATAGCGCGGGTTGACCGCGTGCATGCGCGCCCGGCGCCGCGCCTCGTCGTCCGCGCCGTCGCGCTCGACGCGCGCCAGATAGTCGCGGCCCCAGGCGTCGAAGCCGGCCAGATCGACGAATGCCTCGCGCAGCGCGCCCAGCGCCTCGGCGGCCGGGGTTGCGCCGAGGCGGCGGAAGAACTGCGGGTAGTCGACGCCGCCCATCTGCATCAGCGCCAGCAGGCGTTGCAGCAGGGCCTCGTCGCCGTCCTCGGCGCGGCGCAGGCCGAGGCGCTGGCGCATGCGCGCCAGCCAGTGCTGCCGATAGTGGGGCAGGAAGCGGCCGAGGGCCTCGCGCAGCGCCTCGACCGGAGCCAGCGGGGTGAGCGCCTGGGCCAGCGCGGAGAGGTTCCAGTGGGCGATCGGCACCTGGTTCTCGAAGCGGTAGCGGCCGCCGTCGTCGGAGTGGTTGCAGACGTGGCCGGCGTCGAAGTCGTCGAGAAAGCCGTAGGGGCCGAAGTCGAAGGTCAGGCCGAGCAGCGACATGTTGTCGGTGTTCATCACCCCGTGGCAGAAGCCGTAGGCCTGCCACAGGGCGACGGTCTGCGCGGTGCGCTCGACCACCTCGGCGAACAGCGCCGCGACCGGCTCGGCGGCGTCGCGGCAGGCCGGGAAGTGGCAGTCCAGGGCATGCTCGGCGAGCTGGCGCAGGGCCTCGTGCTGGCGGGTGTAGTAGAAGAACTCGAAGTGGCCGAAGCGCAGGTGGCTGGGCGCGAGGCGCAGCAGGGTGGCGGCCTTTTCCGGGCGCTCGCGGTACACCGTGGTGTCGGAGGCGATCACGCACAGCGCGCGGGTGGTGGGGATGCCCAGCGCGGCGAGGTGCTCGCTGGCGAGGAACTCGCGGATCGAGCTGCGCAGCACCGCGCGGCCGTCGCCCATGCGCGAGTAGGGGGTGTAGCCGGCGCCCTTGAGGTGCAGGTCCCAGTGTTCGCCGCGGGCGTTGAGCACCTCGCCGAGCAGCAGGCCGCGGCCGTCGCCGAGCTGCGGGTTGTAGACGCCGAACTGGTGGCCGGAGTAGACCATCGCCCGCGGCTCGGCGTCCTGCCACAGCGACTGGCCGGCGAACAGGGCGACGAACTCGGCGCGCTCGCTCTCGCGCGGGTCGAGGTCGAGCAGCGCCAGGGCCGCTGGGCTGGCCACCACCAGCCGGGGTCGCTCGACGGGCTGGGGCAGCACGGCGGTGGAGAAGGTGTCGCCGAGGCGGGCGAAGCGGTTGTCGAAGGCGAGCTGGTCGAGGGTCTTCACGGGGGGCTCCGGCAATTCCCGAGCATTCTGCTGGGAATTGCCGCAGGCCGTCCAGTCAGGCGTCGCTCGGTTTGAGCGGCTGGTCGGCGACCAGCCGGGCTTCCTGGCCGTGGAGGTTCTTGACGTAGACGTCGAGCTGGCGGAAGGCGATGTCGATGCCCTGCTCGCGGAACTGGCGGTCGATCTCGCGGTTGATCTCGTCGATCGCCGGGTTGCGGTCGCCCAGCTCGCGCACGTGGATGCGCAGCTCGTGGTCGAGGGTGCTTTCGCTGAAGGTGAGGAACAGCACCTGCGGGTCCGGCTCCTTGAGCACCCGCGGGTTGTCGCGGGCGATCTGCAGCAGCAGCTTGCGCACCAGCTCCAGGTCCGAGCCGTAGGCCACGCCGATCCGCAGGGTCACCCGGGTCACGGTGTCGCTCAGCGACCAGTTGATCAGCTGGCTGGTGATGAAGGTCTTGTTCGGGACGATGATTTCCTTGCGGTCGAAATCGATGATGGTGGTGGCGCGGATGCGGATCTTGCTTACCGAGCCGGACAGGTTGCCGATGGTCACCACGTCGCCGATGCGGATCGGCCGCTCGAACAACAGGATCAGGCCGGAGATGAAGTTGGCGAAGATCTCCTGCATGCCGAAGCCGATGCCCACCGACAGCGCGGCGACCAGCCACTGCAGCTTGTCCCAGCTCAGGCCGAGGGTCGACAGGGTGCTGACCAGGCCGAAGGCTACGATGGCGTAGGACAGCAGGGTGGTGGTGGCATAGGCGCTGCCCTGGGCCAGACGCAGGCGCGACAGCACGAGGATTTCCAGCAGGCCCGGCAGGTTGCGCGCCAGCATCAGGGTCACGACGAGGATCGCCAGGGCGCCGAGCAGGTCGCCGAGGCTCAGCGGCACGTTGCTGACCTGCTCGCCGCTGACGCTGGTGTACTCGTAGAGAGTCACGCTGTCGAGGTAGGTGAACACCGCCAGCAGGTCGGCCCAGACCAGGTAGAACAGGCCGATGAAGCCGAGCAGCAGGCCCAGGCGCACCAGGCGCAGCGACTGCTGGTTGATCTGCTCCAGGGCCAGGGTCGGCTCCTCGATCACCTCGCCGCCCTCGGCGCCTTCGCGCGGCTGGCTCTGCTGGCGCTCCAGGGCGCGCTGGAAGGCCAGGCGCCGCGCGGCGACGCCCAGGCCGCGGATCACCGTGGACTGCACCACCACCCAGATGGCGATCAGGTAGAGGGTGTCGAGCAGCCGGTCGGTGAGCTTGAGGGCGGTGTAGTAGTAGCCCGAGCCGACCAGCAGCAGGTGGGCCAGCGGCAGGCCGACCAGCAGCAGCGCGGCGACGAAGTGCAGGATCCGCGAGCCGAAGAACGGCGGCTGGCTGAGCATGATGCGCAGCAGGATGGCGCCCATCAGCAGGAAGCCGACCAGCACGATGAGGATGCCCAGCACGTCGTCGGCCAGTCCCGACAGCTGGCGCTGGGCGATGCTCACCACCAGCACCATCGGCATCACCACCAGGCCGAGCTTGCGCACCTGGCGCTGCAGGGTCTGCACCTGGGCGGCCGGCCACTGGAAGTGCTGCTCGGCGACGCCGCCGCGGGCCAGCAGGCGGTAGCTGACGCCGAACACCAGCATGGCCTGGGCCAGCTTGAGCAGCGATTCGCCGAACACCGTGGTGGCCTGCTGCGGGTCCTGGATCAGCAGCAGGCCGCAGGCGGCGACGATCAGCGGGACCGGCAGCACCAGCAGGAAGTGGCAGAACAGCGCCAGCGGGGTGATCAGCTGGCTGTCGCTGCGCGGGTGGTTGACGTTGCGGTCGAGGGCCGCGAGCTGGCGGCGCAGCCAGCCGCGTCCGGCGAGCAGGGCGCCGAGCAGGGCCAGCAGCGGCACCAGCAGCAGCGGCTGGCCGATCAGACCGTGGCCGATGGCACGGGCGCTGTCGGCCACCGGCAGGGCGTCGAGCTGGCGCTGCAGGCGTCCGGGCGCCTCCTTGAGCCAGGCCAGGTCGAGGGGCTTGTTGCTGGCCACCCAGAACATCTGCTCGTCGAGGGTGCGGCTGAGGCTGGCGCTGGTGTCGAGCAGCTGCTTCTGGTTGAGCTGCAAGGTGATGGCCTGGGTGAGCAGGTTGCCCAGTTCGCCGTTGAGGCGTTCGAGCAGCTCCAGACGCCCGCGCACCAGCTGGTCCAGTTCCGCGCGCAGCTCGTCGGTGACGCTGTCGCTGGGCTGGCTGGCCAGCAGGCTGTCGACGTACAGGCTGGGGTTGGCGATCTCGGCGCGGCGCTGGTTGAGTTCGAACTGGTAGAGGCGCAGGTCGGCGATCTCGTCGGCCAGCTTGCCGTAGACGCTGACCTTGGGCAGGGCGTTCTTCTGCTGATAGAGGATGCGGGTCAGCAGCAGGCTGCCCTTGAGCACGGCGATCTGCTCGTCGAGGGCCTGGGCGGTCTGCTGCAGGCTGTCGAGCTGCTGCTTGGTTTCGAGGTTGCGGCGGGTCAGCTCGTTGGCGCGGTCGGTGGCCTTGAGCAGGTAGTCGCTGAGCGCCAGGTTGAGGTCGGCCTGTGTGGCCAGCAGGCTGCCGCGGCGGTTGTCCTGGCTGTCGCGGGCCAGTTGCGCGACGGTTTCCGCCGACTCCTCGCGGCGCTTGTCGTTGAGGGTGTTCTGCAGGGCGAGGATGTCCGCTTCCAGCTGGGCGATGCGCTGGGTGAGCAGGGCGCGGCGGCTGGTCGAGAGGTCCTGCAGCAGGCTGTTGCCGGCCAGCTCCTGGCTGCGCAGGCGCGACACCGCTTCCAGGGCGGCCAGTTCGGTCTGCAGCATGGTCTGCTGCTCGGCGCTCAGCGGTCCGCTCTTGTCGCGGCCGGCCTTGAGGATGTCGCGGATCGCCTGGCTGCGGGTCTGGTTGGCGCTGATCTCGGCCTGGGCGCGCTCGGGGCGGGTCTGCGCCTCGATCAGCGCGTTGGTGGCCTGGGCCAGCTGCTCCTGCCAGTCGTTGAGCTGCGGCAGGCGCTCGGCGAGCAGCGCCTCCAGCGCTGCGACGGGGCGCTCGCGGTAACGCTGCAGCAGGTGCTCGGGGTTGACCGGCTGCAGCTGGGCCAACTCGTGCTGGGCCCGTTCGGTCTGCTGCGGCGCGCTGGCCAGCTGCTGCTTGAGGGCGGCCAGCCGCGCGTCGCTGTCGCGCAGGCGCTCCAGGTTGGCGAGGGTCTTCTGCAGGCTGTCCTGCAGGCTCTTGTGTTCGGCCTCGGGCAGCTTGCGCGCTTCGAGGGCGGCGAGGCTCTCGCGCACGCTGTCGGCGCTGGGCAGGTCGTTGGCCGCCTGGGCGAGGGTGGTGAACAGCAGCAGGAAGGCGAGCAGGAGAGGGGCGAACAACGGGCGTGGCTGGCGCATGGCGGGGGACGGGCTGGCGAATGAGCGCAAAGCCTACTGGGGACGGGCGGCCAGCGGCAAGCCGCCCGTCGTGCATCGAAGCAAAAGCGCCGGACGGGCCTGCCGGCTCAGAACAGCAGTTGCGGGCCGCTGCGTCCCTCGGGGAACTTCACCCCGACCTTGCGGATGCGTTTGCCGTCCATCTGCGCCACGGTCCAGAGCTGTCCCGCCCACTCGATCTGGTCGCCGACCACCGGCTCGCCGCCGATCTCGCGGGCCATCAGCTGGGCCAGCTGCAGCTCGGCGTCCTGGGCGTCGAGCTTGAGGCCGTAGAGCGCGGCCACCGCGCCGAGCTGGGCGTCGCCTTCGAGGATGAAGTCGCCGAAGAAGCGCAGGTCGCGCTGCGGCTCCTCGCTGAACAGCTTGCCGAGGGCCGGCAGGTCGTGCTCGTGGCCGATCACGCAGAGGATGTCGCCGACCTCCAGGCGGGTGCTGCCGCTGGGGTGCAGCAGTTCCTTGCGCCGGAACAGCGCGGCGATACGGGTGCCCTCGGGCATCTTCAGCTGGCGCAGCTGGGCGCCCACGCACCAGCGGTCGGCGCGCAGCTTGTAGACGAACATCTCCCACTGGCTGGTCGGGTGGATCTGCAGGCCGGCGCGGGAGATCGGCGCCGGCTGCGGCGGCACCTCGACGCGCGCCTTGCGCGCCGCCCAGCCGAGGGTGCTGCCCTGCACCAGCAGCGAGACCAGCACGATGAAGAACGCCACGTTGAAGAACAACTGGGCATTGGGCAGTCCGGCGACCAGCGGGAACACCGCGAGGATCACCGGCACCGCGCCGCGCAGGCCGATCCAGGAGATGAACAGGCGCTCGCGGAAGTGGAAGGCGCGGAACGGCAGCAGGCCGATGAACACCGACAGCGGGCGGGCGAAGAGGATCATCCACAGCGACAGCAGCAGCGCCGGCACGGCGATCGGCAGCAGCTGGTGGGGGGTGAGCAGCAGGCCGAGGACCAGGAACATGCCGATCTGGCTGAGCGAGGCCAGGCCGTCGAACATGTGCAGGATGCCGTGGCGGTTGCGGATCGGCCGGTTGCCGAGCATCAGGCCGCAGGTGTAGACGGCGAGGATGCCACTGCCGCCGATCTCCCCGGACAGCGCGTAGATCATGATCCCGCCGCTGACCGCCAGCAGCGGGTAGAGGCCGTCGGCCACCGACAGGCGGTTGACCAGCTGCAGCAGCAGCCAGCCGCCGGCCAGGCCCAGGGCGATGCCGATGCCGAACTGCTGCACCAGGCTGAACAGCACGTCCCAGGCGGTCAGGCTCTGCCCCGAGGCGAGCACGCCGATCAGGGTCACGGTGAGGAACATGGCCATCGGGTCGTTGCTGCCCGACTCGATCTCCAGGGTCGAGCCGACCCGTTCGTTGAGGCCCTTGCCGTTGAGCAGGTTGAACACCACCGCGGCGTCGGTGGAGCCGACGATGGCGCCGATCAGCAGGCCTTCGAGCAGCGTGAGGTTGAACAGCCAGGCGGCGGCCACCCCGGTCAGGCCGGCGGTGATCACCACGCCCACGGTGGCCAGCGACATCGCCGGCCACAGCGCGACGCGGAAGGTTGCCGCGCGGGTGCGCATGCCGCCGTCGAGGAGGATCACCGCCAGCGCCAGGTTGCTGACCAGGTAGGCCAGCGAGTAGTCGTTGAACACGATGCCGCCGATGCCGTCGACGCCGGCGAGCATGCCGACCGCGAGGAAGATCACCAGGACGGGGATGCCGATGCGCGCCGAAAACGAGCTGACCAGGATGCTGATGCCCACCAGCAGGGCACCGATGAAGAACAAGCTGTTGACGGCCGCAGGATCCAAAGGCTTCTCCCGTGTGCGGGGTTGACGGCAAGGCGGTTTCATGCAGGGTGCATGCCAAGCGATTCTAACCCGTTGATTTATCGAGTGGTCAAAAAATATCCGTGAATTTTTGTGACGATTTTTCTGTCTCCGGCCGCTCTGCGCCGCGACTGCGGAGGACGCTGGCGAACTGCTAGACTGCGCGCCACCCCGTTTTCCTGGCCGGCCGCACTCGCGGCACCGGCCGCTGCAGCCGGAACCCGCCGCCGATGAACTACCGTCACGCCTTCCACGCCGGCAACCATGCCGATGTGCTCAAGCACGCCGTCCTCTGCCGCCTGCTCGCCCTGCTGGCGCGCAAGGACAAGCCCTTCGCCTACCTCGACAGCCACGCCGGCATCGGCCTCTACGACCTGTGCGGCGTGCAGGCCGGCAAGACCGACGAATGGCGCGAGGGCATCGGCCGCCTGTGGTTGCGCGACGACCTGCCGGCGCTGCTCGACGACTACCGGGCGACCATCGCCGCGCTCAACCCCGACGGCGGGCTGCGCTACTACCCCGGCTCGCCGGAGATCGCCCGCCGCCTGAGTCGCGCGCAGGATCGCGTGCTGCTCAACGAGAAGCACCCCGAGGACGGCCGTCTGCTCAAGGACAACATGGCCGGCGACCGGCGGGTCAGCGTGCACCTGGGCGAGGGCTGGCACCTGGCCAAGGCGCTGCTGCCGGTGGCCGAGAAGCGCGCGCTGCTGCTGATCGACCCGCCCTTCGAGCAGGCCGACGAGCTGCAGCGCTGCACCGAGGCGCTGGCCACCGCCATCGCGCGGATGCGCCAGACGGTGGTGGCGATCTGGTATCCGATCAAGGATCAGCGCCAGCTCAAGCGGTTCTACCAGGAGGCGCAGAAGAGCGGCGCGCCCAAGCTGCTGCGCGCCGAGCTGTGGGTGCATCCCACCGACAACCCGGCCGGCCTCAACGGCTCGGGCCTGCTGATCGCCAATCCGCCGTGGCCGCTGGAGGACGAGCTGCGCGAGCTGCTGCCCTACCTGGCCGAGCGCCTGGCACAGAGCCAGGGCGGCTGGCGGCTGGACTGGCTGATCGAGGAGCAGGCGGGCTGCTGAGACCGCCGGGAGTGCGCCGGGCGGACCAAGCGCTCGCGCGCGGCCGTGGTGCGCGGTGCCCACGGCGCGCCCCTCGCCGCTCACTCCGGCAGGCACACCCCGGTGCCGCGCAGGCCGCAGTAGCCGCCGGGGTTCTTGGCCAGGTACTGCTGGTGGTAGGCCTCGGCGTAGTAGAAGGGCACGTCCTGGCGGATCTCGGTGGTGAGCGGGCCGTAGCCGGCGTCCGCCAGCGCGGCGGCGTAGGCGGCGGCGCTGGCCTGTGCCCGGGCCAGTTGCGCGGCCGTGGTGCAGTAGATCGCCGAGCGGTACTGGGTGCCGATGTCGTTGCCCTGGCGCATCCCCTGGGTCGGGTCGTGGGCTTCCCAGAACACCCGCAGCAGCGCCTCCAGCGAGGTTTCCTGCGGGTCGAAGACCACCCGCACCACCTCGGTATGCCCGGTCAGCCCCGAGCACACCTCGTCGTAGGTGGGGTTGGGCGTGATTCCTCCGGCGTAGCCGGCCGCGGTGACCCTGACGCCCGGCTGCTGCCACAGGCGCCGTTCGGCGCCCCAGAAGCAGCCCATGCCGAGCAGCATCTCCTCGCAGCCGGCGGGGAAGGGCGGCTGCAGGGGCTGGCCGTTGACGCAGTGCGCCTCAGGCACCGGCATCGGGCTGTCGCGGCCGGGCAGGGCCTGGTCGGCGCCGGGCAGCGCCTGCTTGTGGACGAGGATTGCGGAACGCAGGACCATGGCGGCCTCCTGGACTGTGATGTGGATACGGCCTTTCAAGATGCCCGCCAGGGCGGCGTCCCGCAACCTTGTCAGATCCTGTTGCCGGTGGTTCGCCGCCGCCGTCGGCTGGATTATGCTGGCGGCAGTTTTAACCACCAAGGACACGCCTTCATGCGATCCGGACTTCTGCAACGCCTGCGCCGCGGGCTGCTGCTGGCCCTGCTCGGCGCCAGCCTGCCGGCCAATGCCGCCGGCGAAAACGTTCCCGCCAGCGCCCGTCAGGGCGACAGCGGCGAAGCCAGCCACAGCCTGGCGCTCGACGGCGCCGAGCGCGCCCGCTACCTGAGCGAGCTCAAGCGCCTCTACCCCGGTAAGAGCGCGCAGCGCGCCCTGCTCGAACACTGCAACCGCCTGCTGGAGAGCTACGCACCCTGCACCCAGGGCCGCGCGGCGCGCGAGGCGGTGCCGCTGTTCCAGCTGGAGCTGCTCGGCGACGCCCTCAAGGTGCGCGGCGAGCTGCGCCATGCCGACGGTCGGCTGAGCCTGAGCGAGCGGACCCTGCCGCTGGCCGGGCTGCCCCGCCAGCTGGGTTATCTCTATCCCGAGCAGGGCGCGCTCTGCCATGTGCTCGATCCGCGCGATGCGACGCCGCTGCTGACCCTGAGCCGCGATCTGACCGGGGTGGCCGAGCTGACCCGGGCGCTGGGCCTGCTGATCGGCGAGCTGCAGCAAGCGGCCTGAGCCGTTCTGCTGATTGCCGGAACACAAGAAACCCCGCCGAGGCGGGGTTTCTTGTGGGCGGTGGAAACGTCCGGCGCCGTTACAGCAGCAGCGAACGGATCTCCGCCAGCAGGTCGGCCAGGCGGCGGGTGAAGCGCGCCGCCGCGGCGCCGTTGATCACCCGGTGATCGTAGGACAGCGACAGCGGCAGCATCAGCCGCGGCTGGAACGCCGCGCCATCCCACACCGGCTGCATGGTCGCCTTGGACACGCCGAGGATCGCCACCTCCGGCGCGTTGACGATCGGCGTGAAGCCGGTGCCGCCGATGTGCCCGAGGCTGGAGATGGTGAAGCAGGCGCCCTGCATGTCGTCGGCCGACAGTTTCTTGCTGCGCGCCTTCTCCGCCAGCTCGGCGGCCTCGGCAGCCAGTTGCAGCAGGCTCTTCTGGTCGACGTTCTTGATCACCGGCACCAGCAGGCCGTCCGGGGTGTCCACGGCGAAGCCGATGTGCACGTACTTCTTGCGGATCAGCGCCTTGCCGCTGGGGGCCAGGGAGCTGTTGAAGTCCGGCAGCTCGCGCAGCACATGGGCGCAGGCCTTGAGCAGGAACGGCAGCACGGTCAGCTTGACGCCGGCCTTCTCGGCGACCTTCTGCTGGGCCTTGCGGAAGTCCTCCAGCTCGCTGATGTCGGCCGACTCGAACTGGGTGACGTGGGGCACGTTGAGCCAGCTGCGGTGCAGGTTGGCGGCGCCGACCTGCATCAGGCGGGTCATCGCCACCTCTTCCACCTCGCCGAACCGGCTGAAGTCGACGGTCGGGATCGGCGGGATGCCGGCGCCGCCGGAGACGCCAGCCTCCGGTGCGGC